>OGTL01003078.1_pt1 | contig 11517 bp, 6 predicted proteins | sample 1553601 | NCBI WGS metagenome assembly OGTL01 (sample SAMEA2580112, study PRJEB22360) | human gut metagenome | biome: human gut; feature: human-associated habitat; material: faeces | place: Denmark | collected 2008/2010 | reverse complement strand
CAGAGAACAGAAAAGGATAGCATGTATGAACTGTCCGCAAAAAATGACCGACTGAAGAAGGCTTCCAAGGACAGTCCACATGATGCATTGCAACAAGGTGTGTCTGCACATTGACACCTGTTCCACACTTGTCCGTTGAACCGATAAGAACTTTCTTTTTACCTGTCCTCATCTCCTTAAAAAGTGCGTCCCTCTGTGCATCTGTCTTGGCATCATGGATAAATGCTATCTCACCTGCCGGAATGCCATACTGTATCAGTGTTTCCTTCAGATAATCATAGATGGTGAAGTCCTTATCCGGTCCCGGTGTGCCGATATCCGAAAAAATAAGCTGGCAGCCTATATGACCATCAGCATTTCCTTTCTCATATTCTTTCCAGACATTTTCAGCTACCTTATTGAGCTTTCCGTCAGGATTGTTTGGTGCATCTTTATCAATCAGCCTTGCATCTGTTCCGAGTAATCTTGCCTCATGGGTAATCTTTAGGAAGTTATCCACGCTTGGATCAACTCCACCGCCTCTGATACGCTCTGCCCTCACAACAAAGTCTTCCATGACCTGCTTCACATACCAGTCAGGCTCCGACTCCACTATGATAGGCTTCCCGCCTCTGAGGGCTGGCACATCAAGGTCAAGCATGTCTGCGGTCTGCACATCAGCTACCTCACGGAAGATATTCATAAGCTCCGGCAGGTTTGTAAACTTATTGAAACGGCTCTTAAAACGGAATCCGCTTCCCTCTACAGTAAGCTCCAGTGCTGTTGTCACTTCACCGAAGTTCGCTGCCCATGAATCAAAGTGATAAATTCCCATCTCTTCAAGTGCTGCCTTCTGTAAGTAAAGTTGCATAACATACATCTCACACATGGTATTGGATATCGGTGTACCTGTCGCAAATACAATACCTCTGCCATCATTTATCTCTGATAGATACTGGCATTTAAGCTGCATATCCGTTGACTTTTTCGCTCCACTGCTGCTGATACCGGACACATTATTCATCTTGGAAAATATGGCAAGGTTTTTAAAATTATGTGCTTCGTCTACCATAATAGAATCTACACCCAGTTCCTCAAAGGTAATAAGGTCATCCTTCCTGCTCTCATCTGACAAGGATTTCAGCTGTTCCTCCAGCTTTTTCTTCTGGCTTTCCATCTGTTTTACAGTCCATCGCTCTCCGTTACGCTCCTTCATCTCATCAATCGCATAGCTGATTTCATCTATCTGCTCATTAAGCATTCTTTCTTTTCTCTCTGCGGAGATTGGGATTTTCTCAAACTGCGAGTGGGACATGATAATACAGTCATAGTCACCTGTTGCAATCCTTGATACAAACTGCTTTCTGCGGCTCTTTTCAAAATCACGCTCTGTGGCAACTAAAATATTTGCTGACGGATAAAGCCTTAAAAACTCTGATGCAGTCTGCCCGATAAGCGGCTTTGGAACAACCATGATTGTCTTATTGGCAAGTCCGAGTCTCTTCTGCTCCATACAGGCAGCCATCATCTCAAAGGACTTTCCGGCACCGACACAGTGTGCCAGCAGGGTGTTTCCTCCAAGAAGGATTCTTGCCACTGCATTTTTCTGGTGTGGCTTTAGCTCAATCGCCGGATTCATTCCCGGAAACTGTAAGTGACTTCCATCATACTCACGCAGGCGGATGTTATTGAATGTCTCGTTGTAATACTCCACATACTTCTGTCTTCGCTCCGGCTCTGCAAACAGCCACTCCTTGAACTTCTCCTTGATCATGTTCTGCTTTTCCCTTGCAAGCATTGTCTCATTCTTATTGACTTCGTAATGATACCTGCCATCACCGTCATCAATCCTGTCCCTGACTGTTACAGTTTTAAGATTCAGCGTATCCTCAAAAATAGAATAAGCATCCATGCGGCTTGTACCATAGGTCTTAGTAGCTGCCACTGAATGCTTATCCATGCTTTTATTCTCAATGAACCATTCCATGCTCATCTTATTTAAGTGTACCTGAATGCCGGTATTGTAAAACTGGCTTCTGACCGCCCTTGCCCGTCTTGGTGTATTGAGAAGCTCATAGATAAACTGCTCATAATCAAGCGGTTCAATCCATGTCGTGCCGATCTTTACATCAATATCCGAGGCTTCAATCCATTCCGGCTGCACCTTTTCAAGTGCTGCCACATTGCCTGCAAATCTTTCTGCCTGTGGATTGTCTGTATCAGCAGCCATAGCCTTTGCCACACGAAGCTTGTCTCTCACATTTCCGGAAAGATACTCGTCTGCCGTCTCCCAGCCGATATCAGGATTATTCTCGTTGTAGCGGTCGGGATTTAGGAAAATCAATCCATCCAGTTCTTCCACAAGGACTGCCCTTCTAAGCTCTGCCAAAGCATCATCACTAAATGTTACCTCATCAGATGTCTGCCCGGACTTTTCTGCAAGCTCTTCCTTTGCATTAGTAATATCCGGCTCATAGATAGAAAGCATATAGGCAGGGTTTACATATCCAAATTCATTGACGGATACATTTAATGCTTCCACAGCAGTCTCAACCCTGTCTATGACAGTCTTTGCCTTAATCGTCTGCTTATAAAACATATCCGCTTTTTTCACCTCCCCGTCTTCATTTACTTCCTCAAGACTGCAAAGAAGCGGGTAATCGCTGTCATCCCTAAATGCGATTCTGTTTGCTTTTGAAGTAATGGCTCCATACTGCTTTACAAAAGCATCATATTTTACATTAAGAAGTCTCTGCTTATCAGAAAGCTCCTCCTCGCTGCAGCCATCCATCTGGATATCAATCAGCTCTCTTGTTATCTGTCTGATTTCATCAAGGCTTCGGATTCGCTCCCCGGCAGTCTGTGATACTTCTTTTCTTACCATCTCGGAATTTTCCCTGTAATAGAGCTTTCCTTCAAAAAATGTGTAAGTGTAGTTTCTCACATCCGGATCAGCCGGGATAACTTCCTCAGTCTGCTCCGCCTCATCTGCCACTCTCTCAAAATCTGTCATCTGTGCTTTGATATTACTGATAGCTTTGTTTAATGCTTCATACATATTGAAGTTCTCATCATTATTCACACAGACTGTATATCTGCTGTCCTGTCCGTAAATCCTAGTGTCATACTCCATAGCCCCAAGCATCATTTCCGGATGCTCTGCAAAATAAGAGTTGACTGCAATGCCATGCTCAGTTACACCAAGGTGCACCCAGTCCGGCTCAATGTCAATCTTTCTCTCCCTCTTCTGCAAAAACAGGATATCTGCTGTCACTTCGGTTCCCGCATTATCTTTAAATGCAGTATTCGGAAGCCTTACTGCTCCCACAAGCTCTGCCCTTTCAGCCAGATACTTTCGGATAGTAGGATTTGCCTTATCAAGTGTTCCCTTTGTGGTAATTACTGCAACCATGCCTCCCGGTCTTACCTGGTCAAGTGCTTTTGCAAGGAAATAATCGTGGATACGGAAGTTATACTTGTTGTACTTCGGATCAAATACCTTATAATCTCCAAATGGCACATTTCCGACAACCACATCAAAAAAGTTATCCGGATATGTGGTATTCTCAAATCCTGTAATACTGATATTGGCATTCTGATAAAGCTGCTTTGCGATTCTTCCTGATATGCTGTCAAGCTCCACTCCATACAGCTTTGCTTCATGCATTGTTTCCGGCATACTCCCAAAGAAGTTACCGATACCCATAGATGGTTCTAATACATTGCCGCCTCTGAAACCAAACTGGACAAGTGCCGAGTTCATGCACATGGCAATCTCCGGTGAAGTATAAAAGGCATTGTTTACTGTTGCCCTAGCTGCAGCATACTCTTCATCCGATAACATTTCTTTGAGTTCTTTGTACTCTTTGCTCCAGCCTGCGTTTTCCTCGTCAAATGCCTGTGACAGTCCGCCCCATCCGACAAACTTCGACAAGGTTTTCTGTTCCTCCGGTGTTGCAAGCCTGTTTTCTGATTCAATCTGCTTTAAAGTACGAATTGCATCCATATTCCACTGATATCTGGTCTTGGCACCGCCTTTTTCCATTTCCCAGAGATTGTAATGGAAGTTGTGCTTCGTCTGCCCGGCAACATTCTTCTCATTTTCAAGACTTTCTACTTGCTGTACTGGTTCCTGCTTTGGTGTAAAATCTACAGTTTCCTGTGATTCTGTATCAGCCTGAATATCATCCACAGATACTGATACCACATCATCTGAAACTACATGTCCATTCTCATCAATCTTGGTTTCCCATCCATTCGCTATTGCTCTTTCCCTGGTTTCAAGACGATTAGCTTTTACACTATCCTCGATGTCAAAGAATCTCTTATAGACCGGATTCATCTTATCCCTGTCAGCCTTCTGCTTTATCTCTTGATAATACTTTTTCTGGTCTTCTCCGCAGTAAAATGGCTGTTTTACCATATAGGATAAAATCTCATATAACTCACGCCAGTCGAGAGCACCTTCCTTACGCACACCATTCCTGTTCTTATAGCTGATCTTCACATATCCACTTCTGATTGAGTACTCCACAAGACCATACTTATTGTTGGAATATGCCTTTCTTTCTGCATTATCTGTCCCTAATGCAATATCCCTGATAAGGTCAAGTTTATTGGGCATAAATGCAAAATCAGACTGCACCACATCCATAAGGAATGCCCTAAACGGAGTGTAGCAGCTGCAATCTGTTACAAGAATCTCCGCCGCATCACGCAGGTCTTCATCAAGCTCTGCAATACGCTTGGCATAATCAATCGGTGTAATATACTGAAGCTCTGATGGATCTTTTTCAGTTGTTTCAGCTTCTATCTCTGCACCATATTCTGCCTGTGTTACCATGCGGTCTTCATCGGCAGTTTCCTGTGGTGTCATGCCTTTTGCACTTACATAATCTCTGTTAGAAGCATAGCTCTCCGGCTCATCCGGTATTGCATAATCATCAATCTCTGATTCTGCCTCCTCCGGTTCCACTTCCCGGTATTCGGCATCAATGACCTCATCATCCTCACGGAGTCCGTCCATCGCAAGCTCATCAATACGAGGTGTCTCAGGCTGGTATTCCCCTGTAAGAATAAGGACACCAAGCTCTTTTTCGATATCTTTCCATGAAACATATCCTTCAACCTCTCCATCCTCATCTCGCCACTGAAAACGCAGTCCGTTCCCATGAAATGTGTCATATCCGTGCAGTCCCAGTCCGTCAACCGGCCAGCCTGCACCTCCCTGACCATATTCTGCTTTGATACGCTTTGCTCTGGTTCCTGCATCAATCTCTGTTTCAAAAATCTTGCATACCCTGCCCTTACCACCGATAAAACCTGTACCTCTCATAAGCACCTGTTTGATATACTCACTTGGTACTGTTGCAGACTTTTTGGGATTCAGGTAATTGTATTTACCTGCTAATGCAGCTTTTCTGTCCTGCTCGAACTGACGCATAAACTGATTATTGTTTTCGTCCTCAGTCTGAATGGTGCCAATGCTTGCCTGCCCGTTCTGGTCGAAAAAAAAGGAAGCCTGTGTATATTCGGCTTCCTTACTAACACCCAATGAATTGATTTCATCAAGTTCCCTATTCAGTTCTGTATCATCAGATTCTAGTGGAATCGCATCACTATCTGATTCAGTACCACTTCCTCTGCCTGCATCTTCGCCTGCTCTCTTATCTTCCACATCTCCATTGTCGATGACGGATTCTGTGGCTTGTGCTTCTCCAGATACTGCATCTCCAGTCTGTCGTAGAGCTGATTCGCTTCCGCCTCTACCGCTGACATCTTCTCGTACATCTTCCCGAATCTCATCAGCGTCTTGTATCTTGCCGGCTCGTTCTCCTTTAGATAGTTCATCGCCATCCTTCCGTATTTGCCCAGCTTCGTGAGATCCTCCGTCTCGTCCGGCATCTCTATCTGCGGATAAAGCAGTCCGTCCACTTCCTTGTAAGTCATTTCTTCTAACATATCCAATTCTCCTTTCGCTCTCGATTGCCTTTAAGTTACGACTAAATTCTCTAAGAACACTACAGGAGACATCGCATACAATGGAACCAAGACGGTAAATGATCTCTTCGTCTTTGATATTTACGATCTGACTAAAATCCTGTTCTTGCACAGATAAGTCAAATCCGCATCTCGTCCCTACAGCATACATGACACTTGCATATACAAGCTGCTCCATGTCCATTTCCTGCTGTAAGCCATTGCGTTTCTTACTTTCTTCCTTTATCACACTACCTGATAGCTGCATAAGCTCGGTCATTCGGTCTCCGAACTCTTCTTTTATTATAATCCAAACATCTGTTCCTGTAAACTGTTTTAATATATTTTTTAGAGACTCCCTGTCGCTGTTATCGTACTGCTCAATCTGACCTTCTGATACAAGAAAATCCACATAATCCTTAAGATTTTCTCCCTCAAGGTCCCATGTCAGCTTAACATTCTTCCCTCCGGTGTCACTGATATCAAAGATATACCTCATGCGTGGATTCAGTGCCCTTGACGGGAAGATGGCGCAGCCTTTCGCACCACGCTTTACATATCTTCCCACCTTTTTCCAGGTATCATAATCTGCCATGAGTGTGCTTTTTTCCGGAGGTCTCTGAGCTGTTACCATAACGATATTGTCAAATTCATAGCGGTATAACTGACCTGCAACCTTTAACACATCCTTCCAGCTCTTTTCTGATCTGGTGATGTTACCAATCTCAGAATCGTATATCGCTTTGACCTTCATATCAACGCCCATACCTTTGTCCTCCTCTACTTAAACATCTCTGCAAACAATCCCTTAAATAGCTTTAACTCATCCTTATCCAGCTCGATTGCAAATTCATTGTCGATTACCTGTTTTTCGCATTTATCCTTTTTCTTTGCAATCTTACGCACCACACGAAGAAGCACATAGCACTCTTTTGATTTTGCAATGCTCTGTTTAAAGGTCAGCTCGTCCTCATCGACTGACTTCTGTGTCTGATAGATAATCTCTTTTAACTTATCATTGATACCATCTACTTCCTCAAGGGAAATAATAACGGATGCCTTAGAAGCACCCGATCTGTCCCACTCCTTATGAAGTTCCTTTACTAAAAACTCCATGTTCTTAATTACTGTTGTTGAATCACTTTTCATCTTGTTCTTCCTCCGTTTTCTTTTAATGAAGAAGGGAGCTGACCTTCGCTGAATGGCGAAAAATCAACTCCCTTCATGTCCTCTGCTCCAAGGACTACCTGCTCTGCATAATACATATCCATTGCCTTATTGATGGCATCGTCAAGCGACTCTGCCTTTACTTTCTGTACTCGTGAAAGCACTTCTTTTATCTCAACATCAAATTCCTGTTCCATATGATATCGCCTCCTATAAAAATCTCATCACCGGCTCTTTTCTTCCTTTACCTGTCTTTCCTTAAAGCCCTCATCGTACTTTCCATCTTCCAGCCTGTCGTAAAAACAGTCCTCTTCAATCGTTCCGAAATCCTCATACATCTGGTGAAGGAAGTCATTCTGCAGCTTCTTTGGTACATCATCATCCTTTGACATATCCTGATAAAAATAGAACTTCTGCTTTAGCTTTGCCCTGTAATCATAGATATCCTCTATCTTTTCCGGTGTGCCATACTCTCTTTTGTATGCCTTGAAATTCGTGGTTGAGAGTGTGGAACCAAGATAAATCCCATGCTCCCACGATACTCCGGTTGTGGTATTGTCCTTTGTAGGCTTCCCATCCTTCGGATAACGCTTATACTCTGTCGCACCAAGGGCGATTGTAAGAGAACCTGACTTCATATCCATCACCACAAGATTCCTTGGTGATAATGCTTCAAGCACCATGTAATCATGATCATTGAAGTTATGAAATGTCTGTCCCCTTTCAAATGAGCGGTTCTCCATTTCATAATGCAGGTTAAAATCATCCACCCAGCCCTTATCAGTCATTCCAATCTCCTTAAGCTTTGCAACACATTCAGAAGAACTGGCTTCTTTATCAAACCGAAATTCTTTGGAATCGTTATAAAATCCCTGAAGAAAATGTCCCAGCTGAATATCATCCAGACAGAATCTCGCAGATACAGTTACATTTGCTGCCCTGTAATACTCTGCGAAGTTATCTGCTTCACCAAGTGTTCTTCCAAGCTGCAACAAATTGTCTGCAAGCTCTGACATGTCATCAATTGCTATAAAACTCTTATACTCATCCAGAGTCATCAGCATATTTGTCTCTGTTCCCCTGTCGTTTTCTATTACCAGTATCATATCTTTTAAATCCATTCTTACCTCCAGTCTCAGAGAGGAATTATGCCCTCTCTGCAAATTTCCTGTTATGGTCTTCCTATCACAACTATCTTCCCTGTGCTTGCCACATCCCGGTAAACAACACCAAGACTTTCATTAAGTGCCTCTACCACTTTGCCATTTCCGACATATACTGCCACATGGCTGATGTTTTTATATCTTCCGTTGCTTGTAAAACTGTAAAAGATAAGGTCTCCCGGCTGTAACTCATCAAAGGAGACTGTCTTTCCGGCTTCATCCAGTCCCTGTGCCTCTGCTGCCGCTGTGGTTGCACCGCCGTAACTTATATCCACACCTGCATCCTTCCATGAATAATAGGCTAAGGAGCTGCAGTCATAATAGTTACCGCTGTCTCTTAAATCCTGACTATAAGGGAAGCCAACTCTGTGAAGTGCATAGGAGCAGACTGTTTTCTGCCTGCTGTCTGTAATTTCGTTTAGGATGGCATCGATTTCATCCTCAGTCATGGAGCTTACTCCCGGACTTCCGCCTCCGCCGCCACTTCCGCTTCCGGCATATCCAAGTTGTCCCATAAACTCCGGACTCATAATCTGCTCAAGCATTTCCACCTGATCAGAATTAAATCCATAGACCGAAATCATATCCCGATAAGATTTCAGCGTTACATTCACATACAGAACGGACTTCGTGACAGTAGTTACATTGCCGTCTGCATCTGTTTCTTCCACATCCTTTGTTCCGGTGCTTGTGGTGTATGAACACATATCATTTACTACTGCCTGCAGCCAGCCTTTTGAAGTGTCATTCATGACTGTTGCAGTATCTCCGACACCATGCTTGACCATATAGACTGCCATGATGTCATAGTAATTGCTTGGATTTTCTTCCATACCTTCATAATCCACATAGACAAGCTCTCCAAGGTCATATCCGGTATGCTCATTCACTTTCGTGTTCACATCCCGGTTAAACTCCTGCACATAGGCACTCGTTACTGTCTGCACGGTATCTCCTGATTCAAGTGGTGGCAGAAATAAAGCAAATGGTGAATTGTAAAGGATTGCTATCACCGCTATAACCGGAACCGCAATCATGGCAACTACAAGAACAAGTAATAAAAGCACCAATCCAACAATCGGTGCCGCTGCCTTTACCCAGGTAATCGCTTTTCGCACAATCAGATCCTTTACCAGCTTTGCCACGCTATCCGTCTGATTCTCCTGTGCTTTCATCTTATCCAGAAAGAACTTTATCTTCCTGCTCCGGTTTGTCATCTTTTCATCCTTGACCTCTATGGACACACCTGCAGCATATCCGGCTGCCATGCCGATTGCAGTACCAACTCCCGGTGCAACCGCTGTTCCTGCCGCTGTAGCAGCTGTCTTTGTTGCAGTTTTTGTTGCAACCTTGGCAGTAGTCTTGGCGGTTTCTTTTGCCGTCTCTTTAGCTACAGTCTTGGCTGTATCTTTGGCAGCTTTCTTTGCTGTCTTTTTTGCCAGCTTCTTTCCTGCCTCTACCTTCTTGATACGCTTCTTTGCCTCGGCTGCCGCCTTTTTCCTGAAAAGTGCAGCCCCCTTAGAAGCAGTTCCGGTAACAGGGCGGCTTGCTTCATATGCAAGATATGCTGCCTGCGATACCTCCTGACCGCCTTCCACCTGATCTGTTACTGCCCCGGCTACAAGTGCTCCAGTTCTTCCTGCAATGTGAAGATTCGTGTTCTTGGTCTTGATGGAAGTGTTTGATTCCTTAAGGTTTTGCTTGAATCTTGATAATCCCTTATTCTTCGGCTCCGACTGATGAATGGTACTCTTGCGATAGGACTTCTTTCTATCCGTATCAGTTACCTTTGCACCAGCTGTCTTAGGACCTCTCTCTACTGTATAGATGTTACTCCCCTTAATCTTGGCTCCCTTCTGTTCGTGGGCATGAATCTTGGCTTTCTCCTTGGTGTGAATGACCATCGGTTTGTCATCAACCTTTCTAATTTTCAATTTTCTCACCTCCTACTTTGAAAAATAAAATAAGCCGCTAGGGAGCAAAAATTACTCCTTAACGGCTATGTAAAATCATTCAATATTCAATTATTAAAAGCAACATGAAACTGAAATTTTATTCTTTATCTGGCTGCTGTCCATCATGTGCTAACCATTTACATTCAGTAATTTCCATATTTGTAAAGGTGGCTTTAAATGAAGAATCTTCTGGACTACATGCATAAATACCAAATCGAATTGCTCCAGCACCATTCCACATATGACACACTCGCATTTGCTTGAATGTTACGCCATCTTCTGAGCATTCAATGCAATAGTCATCTTCTCTTCTGCTAAATCTATACCACATTGATTTTATATTAGCATCAATCTCCGTTGTTGCCCAATCTGAAAATCCTTTATTGGTTACTACACTTCCAAGATGCTGAAATCTTTCATTTTCATATTCAATGGAGCCTTTCAACCAGTTATCACTATCGAGATACATTACAATTCCGCATTGGTCAAATCTATGCTTGCTCTCAAATGTTGTTTTCACAATAAACGAAAAATATCGCTCCCCTGTCTCCATCTGTAAAACAGGTGCATTATCATTTCTAAAATGATAATATGTTCTTTGCCACAAATCCGTATGTGGCTTTGTTATTATTTCGATTTTATCCTCAGTTATAGAATAATCTGCAGGTTCTCTTATCCATTTAAAATCATTTACGTTAAAATTCATATTCATGCCTCACTCTACTTCAACTCTTCTGTTGCTTTCAATCTCTTTGTAAGACTGAAAGTTGTCGTCTCGCTTGCAAAGATAAAATTCCAATTTAATGTCTAATACCGATAACTTTTTCTGTAGACTTCACAACAAAATATGTATCAAAAGAAACAGCTATCACATCATCCCAACTATCATTAATACATTTACCAGAACTCTCTAAAATTGGCACTGACATGTTATCCCATACAATATAATATCTTTCAGTATCAGCCAGCTTGACTTCTTCAGAATGTGAATGGGACTCAATATCATTTGAACTCACCAATGATGTTAAATACCTTATATCAGTCTCATCCTGAACAATAACATAATCTTTCAAGGCAGTAAGACATTCTTGATATAAACTATTATTCAAAAGCTCTTGTTCCTGCTTTTTTCTTTGTATTTGTTTTTTCATGGCTTCCATCTTAGCCTTTTGATTTTCATCCATTCCAATACACCTCTACGAAATATCAATTGCACGATAAATTCTTTAGGTTACAATCGATGATGGGGTAAACGAAAAAGCAGTTTTGACATT
>OGTL01003054.1_pt1 | contig 11559 bp, 9 predicted proteins | sample 1553601 | NCBI WGS metagenome assembly OGTL01 (sample SAMEA2580112, study PRJEB22360) | human gut metagenome | biome: human gut; feature: human-associated habitat; material: faeces | place: Denmark | collected 2008/2010 | reverse complement strand
CAGGATCTTCGGTAGACGCAGCACGCCGCCGCTGTCAGGAACGATGCCCAGTTTGGCTTCCGGCAGGGCGAAGCTGGCGTTATCGGCACAGACAATAAAATCTGCCGCCAGTGCCAGTTCAAAGCCGCCGCCAAAGGCATAGCCGTTCACAGCGGCGATAACTGGTTTGTCGAGATTGAAAATTTCGGTTAATCCCGCAAAACCACCCGGGCCAAAGTCAGCATCCGGTGCTTCGCCTTCTGCTGCCGCTTTTAAATCCCAGCCCGCGGAAAAGAATTTCTCTCCGGCACCGGTAATAATGGCGACACGTAATTGCGGATCGTCACGGAAATTTAGAAATACTTCGCCCATTTCAAAGCTGGTTTTTGCATCAATAGCATTCGCTTTTGGGCGATCAAGGGTAATTTCCAGAATTGATCCATTGCGGGTCAGATGTAATGATTCACTCATTCCTTTTCTCCATTTTTGCTTTTTCAGGGACGACAACATCTCTGCAAAAAATGCATATTATTTTAGAGCGTGATTATTAGCTGGCAGGGTAGTTCCCTGCCGTTTCATTTATTTAAGATTCTTTCTAATTATTTTCCCCGAGCAATTACGTGGCAGATCTTTTCTGATCTCCAGATAAGAGGGCACTTTAAATTTCGCCATATTTTGTTCGCAGAAGCGGAAAAATTCCTCTTCGCTCAATGTTTCACCTTCATTCAGCACCACAAATGCTTTGATGGCTTCATCGCGTATCGAATCTTTAATACCCACAACCACGATGTCCTGAATTTTCGGGTGCGCGGCGATAATATTTTCCAGCTCCACGCAGGAGACATTCTCGCCACCGCGTTTGATCATATTGCAGCGGCGATCGACGAAATAAAAAAAGCCCTCTTCGTCGCGGTATCCGGTATCGCCGGTATGTAGCCAGCCATCGGCTTCCAGCACTTTCGCAGTGGCTTTCGGGTTGAGAAAATACTCTTTGAAGATGGTTTTCCCTGGTACGCCTTTAATACAGATTTCACCGAGCTCACCAGCCGGGAGGGGACGATTGTGATCGTCGCGGATCTCCGCTTCGTAGCAAAAGCCCGCCCGACCAATCGACGGCCAGCGTCGTTTATCGCCAGGGCGATCGCCGATAATGCCCACAATGGTTTCCGTCATCCCATAAGACGTCAGCAAGCGAACGCTGAAGCGTTCACAAAACGCGTCTTTTTCCTGCTCCGACAGGTTGAGATAAAACATCACTTCCCGCAGGCAGTGTTGCCGATCGTTGGCTGAAGGCGGCTGGACCATCAACGTACGAATCATCATCGGAATACATTCGGTAATGGTGGCGCGGTACTTCTGCACCTGTCCCCAGAAGGCGCGGGCGCTGTATTTCTCGACCAGCACAAAGGTGGCCCCGGCAGAAAACGCCGCCATCGCCGCAGTACACTGGCAGTCAATATGAAACGCAGGCATTACCGTCAGGTAGACGTCATCGTCACGCAGTGCACATTGCCAGGCGGAGTAATATCCAGCGAAGCGCAGGTTGTAATGGGTAATCACCACACCTTTCGGTCGGGAGGTGGTGCCGGAGGTGAAGAGAATTTCCGCCGTATCGTCAGTCGATAGCGGCGGTGCATAGCACAAGGTGGCAGGTTGTTGATTTTTCAGTTGAGTAAACGAACTCACGCCATCATCAGCGGGAAGTGCCATATCTATCAGGCAAATGTGCCGCAACTGAGAGGCATCTTCCTGCTGAATCTGTTGATACATAGGATAAAATTGCGCACTGGTCACCAGCAGGCACGCCTGGCTATTTTGCAGGATCCACGCGCTTTCCTCGCGTAACAGGCGGGCGTTAATCGGCACCATAATCGCGCCAATTTTTGCCAGCCCGAACCAGCAAAAGATAAATTCCGGGCAGTTGTCGAGATGTAGAGCAACCTTGTCGCCTTTGCGAATCCCCAGCGTATAAAACAGGTTTGCCGTGCGGTTAATCTCCTGATTTAACTCAAGATAACTATACCGGTTAACGACTCCGCTGCTGGATTCACAAATCAGCGCCGTTTTATGACCGTAAACGTCCGCCAGATCGTCCCACATTTGACGTAGATGTTGTCCGCCAATGATATCCATTGCACCTCTATCCATTGTTGTTCGTTTGTTATTGGGCGGGCGCTAGTCAGGCAAGCCGACTGACGCCACGCGTTTAGTCCTCAACTTTGGCCAGACCTTTACTGACCAACTCCTGAATGTCGTTTTCGCTGTAGCCGATATTTTTCAAAATGGCAGCCGTGTCCATGCCATGTGAGGGCATTCCGCGCCAGATTTGTCCGGGGTTATTTTTGAATTTAGGCATCACGTTCGGCCCTTTGCAGGTGCGACCATCCATCGTTTGCCACTGAGTGATTGATTCACGGGCAACATACTGTGGATTGCTTTCCAGTTCCGGTACGGTCAGTACTTTGGCACAGGCGATATTCAGTTCGGCAAAGCGTTCTTTAACTTCTGCGATGGTATGTGCCGCCAGCCAGGCATCGAGTTTCTCTTCTACCAGTGGGCCGTAAGGGCATTCGATACGGTGGATAAGCTGAGTGCCTTCCGGGATTTCCGGCGTACCAAGCAGGTGCGCGAGGCCAATATCTTTAAAGCACTCTTCAATTTGAGTAATGCCCACCAGTTCCATCACGATGTAGCCGTCGGCGCATTTGTACAGACCGCAACCGGCGTAGTAGGGATCTTTACCTTTGGTCATGCGCGGGCACATTTCGCCGCCATTGAAGTAATCCATCATGAAGTACTGGCCCATACGCAGCATCACTTCATACATGGCGATGTCGATACTTTCGCCTTTACCGGTTTCACGCGCTTTATGCAGTGCTGCCAGCGCCGCCGTGGTGGCGGTCAGGCCAGAAAAGTAATCGGCGGTATACGGGAAAGCAGGCATTGGCTGGTCAACATCACCGTTCTGAATCAGGTAACCACTGAAGGCCTGGGCGATGGTGTTATAGGCCGGAAGATTGGTGTACTCCTCGGTGCCGTACTGACCAAAACCGGACAGGTGAGCGATAACCAGTTTCGGGTTGTGCTGCCACAGGACTTCATCGGTAATGCCACGACGGGCAAAGGCCGGACCTTTGCTGGCTTCGATGAAGATATCGGTGGTTTCCATTAATTTCAGAAACGCTTCGCGGCCTTCATCTTTGAAAATATTTAACGACAGCGCGTGCAAATTGCGGCGGGAGAGCTGCGGGTAGTTCGGTTGAACGCGAATGGTGTCGGCCCAGGCGACGTTCTCGATCCAGATAACTTCCGCACCCCATTCTGCGAACATTTGCCCGGCAAACGGTCCGGCGATTTCGATACCGGAGAAGACAACGCGCAATCCGGCCAGCGGTCCGAATTTCGGCATGGGTAGATGATCCATTATTAGCTCCTGAAAAATTTATGTAGCGCATGACTGCCGGATGCGGCGTAAACGCTTTATCCGGCCTACATTCGTGCTCCCGTAGGTCTGATAAGACGCGTCAGCGTCGCATCAGGCAGCGCACGGACTTAGCGGTATTGCTTCAGCACCGCGCGACCCAGCGTCAGGATCTGCATTTCGTCAGATCCCCCGGAGACGCGGTCTACACGCAGATCACGCCAGAAGCGGCTGATGCGGTGGTTGCCCGCAATCCCGACACCGCCCAGCACCTGCATTGCGCTATCCACCACTTCAAATGCCGCATTGGCGCAGAAGTATTTGCACATCGCTGCATCGCCAGAGGTGATGGTGCCGTTGTCTGCTTTCCACGCTGCTTCATACAGCATGTTTTTCATGGAGTTTAATTTGATCGCCATGTGGGCGAATTTTTCCTGAATCAACTGGAAACGACCAATAGCCTCGCCAAACTGCACGCGCTGGTTGGCGTAGCGCGCCGCATCTTCAAAGGCGCACATCGCCGTACCGTAGTTGGTCAGGGCTACCAGGAAACGTTCATGGTCGAACTCTTCTTTGACGCGGTTAAAGCCGTTACCTTCCCGACCGAACATGTCTTTCTCGTCCAGTTCCACGTCGTCAAAGGTGATTTCACAGCAGCTATCCATACGCAGACCGAGCTTTTCAAGTTTGGTCACTTTGATGCCCGGTTTGCTCATATCAACAAACCATTCGGTGTAGACAGGTTTGTCCGGAGAAGCCCCGTCGCGCGCCATCACAACGATGTACGGGGTGTAGGCGCTGCTGGTAATAAAACACTTACTACCATTAAGATAAATCTTACCATTTCTACGGGTATAAGTCGTTTTCAGGCTACCCACGTCGGAGCCCGCGCCCGGTTCGGTAATCGCTGAGTTCCACATCTGCTTACCGGTGCCGCGGAAAGCCATAATCTTGTCGATCTGCTCTTGTGTGCCTTCGCGCAGGAAGGTGTTGAACCCGCCCGGCAACTGGTACAGTACATAGGTTGGTGCCCCCAGACGTCCCAGCTCCATCCACACGGCGGCGAGAGTAACAAACCCCGCGTCCAGACCACCGTGCTCTTCAGGGATCAGCAGACTGTCGATCCCCATATCCGCCAGTGCTTTGACAAAACGTTCCGGGTAGACGCTGTCACGGTCGCACTCGGCAAAATAGGCCTCCCAGTTTTCGCTGGCCATAAGTTCGCGGATACCGGCGACAAACAGTTCCTGCTCATCATTTAAATTAAAATCCATCTTTCAACCTCTTGATATTTTGGGGGTTAATTAATCTTTCCAGTTCTGTTTCGCGTCTTTAATAAAGGAGAGCGTCACCATAATGTTGACGAAGAACAGCGGGCATCCTCCGGCGATAATGGCGGTTTGAATCGGTTTCAGGCCGCCGAGCGCCAGCAGAACAATACCGATAATGCCAACCAGAATTGACCAGCCGATACGCACCAGCAGCGGTGGTTCTTCACCATCGCGTACTTCGCGGCAAGTGGACATCGCCAGGGTATAAGAGCAGGCGTTAACCAGCGTAACGGTGGCAATAAAGCAGAGGATGAAGAAGCCCCACATGGTGGCGGTGCTGAGTGGCAGAGCGGCCCAGGTTTCAATGATGGCGCGCGCCACACCGTACTGTTCGATCAGATTTGGAATGTTGATGATGTTTTTATCTATCAACAGCAGAGTGTTACTACCGAGTACAGTCCACAGGATCCAGGTTGACGCTGTCAGCCCCAGCACCATGCCGAAGCACAGTTCACGCACGGTACGACCACGGGAGATGCGGGCGAGGAAGATACTCATCTGGATAGCGTAAATCACCCACCATGCCCAGTAGAACACGGTCCAGCCCTGCGGGAAGCCGCCTTTAGCGATGGGATCGGTATAGAACAACATGCGCGGCAGATACATCAGCAACATCCCCACCGAATCGGTGAAGTAGTTCATGATGAAGCTGGCACCGCTGACAATGAACACCCAACCCAGCATCAGGAAGCTCAGGTAACTACGCACGTCACTGGCGATACGTACCCCTTTTTGCAGACCGCAGGCGACGCAAATGGCGTTGAGGATAATCCAGCAGGTAATGATGATAGCGTCCAGTTGGAGGGTATGCGGAATGCCAAACAACCATTGCATACACTCGGTCACCAGCGGCGTGGCAAGGCCCAGACTGGTACCCATCGCGAAAATCAAGGCGACGAGATAGAAGTTGTCGACGATGGTACCGAACAACCCTTTGGCGTGTTTTTCACCCACCAGCGGCACCAGGGTGGAGCTGGGGCGAATCACTTCCATTTTGCGGACAAAGAAGAAGTAAGCGAAGGCGACAGAAAGGAAGCTATAAGTGGCCCACGGCAGAGGTCCCCAGTGGAACAAGCTGTAAGCCAGCCCCAACTCTTTCGCCCCTGTCGAGTTCGGTTCTAAGCCAAACGGCGGGGTGGAGATGTAGTAGTAGATCTCAATCGATCCCCAGAACAGTACGGCAGCAGACGTACAGGAGGCGAACATCATAAAGATCCAACTGGCGGTACTAAATTCTGGTGGTTCGTTACCTAAACGCTTTTTGGCATACGGGCCAAACACCAGCCAGAACCAACCGAAAAGCATCACCACCATATACCATTCAAATGCCCATCCCCATACATTGGTGACGTAACTGAATACAGCATTAATAACGACATTCGCCGCATCCAGATCTCTGACTGTAAGCCAACAAAGTATGCCGACGATTATTAACGGCGGAAAGAAAACCTTCGGTTCTATTCCCGTTTTTCTCTTTTCATTCTTCATGAGTTAATTCCACTGTGAAAACGAATATTTATTTTGCGTTCCCGTTTGTTTTATTTTTGTTAACATTTAATATAATTATTATTAACCTCGTGGACGCGTTAATGGCTAACTCATAATGGGTATTCAATTGGCTGCGTTCTGTGATGTTAGTCACAGTTTTTTATCGGGTAAAAACAGGGCGTCTTTGTGTAAATATTCATTGTTTATCAATGTGATGAGTTTGATTGTGAGTAAAAAAATAGCATCTGACTTTCAATATTGGTGATCCATAAAGCAATATTGAAAATTTCTTTTTGCTACGCCATGTTTTCAATATTGGTGAGGGACTTAACAATATTGAAAGTTGGATTTATCTGCGTGTGACATTTTCAATATTGGTGATTAAAGTTTTATTTCCAAATTAAAGGGCGTGATATCTGTAATTAACACCACCGATATGAACGACGTTTCCTTCATGATTTCTGGAGATGCAATGAAGATTATTACTTGCTATAAGTGCGTGCCTGATGAACAGGATATTGCGGTCAATAATGCTGATGGTTCGTTAGACTTCAGTAAAGCCGATGCCAAAATAAGCCAATACGATCTCAACGCTATTGAAGCGGCTTGCCAGCTAAAGCAACAGGCAGCAGAGGCGCAGGTGACGGCCCTAAGTGTGGGCGGTAAAGCCCTGACCAACGCCAAAGGGCGTAAAGATGTGCTATCGCGCGGCCCGGATGAACTGATTGTGGTGATTGATGACCAGTTCGAGCGGGCACTGCCGCAACAAACAGCGACCGCACTGGCTGCTGCCGCCCAGAAAGCAGGCTTTGATTTGATCCTCTGTGGCGATGGTTCTTCCGACCTTTATGCCCAGCAGGTTGGTTTGCTGGTAGGCGAAATCCTCAATATTCCGGCAGTTAACGGCGTCAGCAAAATTATCTCCCTGACGGCAGATACCCTCACCGTTGAGCGCGAACTGGAAGATGAAACAGAAACCTTAAGCATTCCGCTGCCTGCGGTTGTTGCTGTTTCCACTGATATCAACTCCCCACAAATTCCTTCGATGAAAGCCATTCTCGGCGCGGCGAAAAAGCCAGTCCAGGTATGGTCGGCGGCGGATATCGGTTTTAACGCAGAGGCAGCCTGGTCAGAACAACAGGTTGCCGCGCCGAAACAGCGCGAGCGTCAGCGCATCGTGATTGAAGGCGACGGCGAAGAACAGATCGCCGCATTTGCTGAAAATCTTCGCAAAGTCATTTAATTACAGGGGATGCTATGAACACGTTTTCTCAAGTCTGGGTATTCAGCGATACCCCTTCTCGTCTGCCGGAACTGATGAACGGTGCGCAGGCTTTAGCTAATCAAATCAATGCCTTTGTCCTCAATGATGCCGACGGCGCACAGGCAATCCAGCTAGGCGCTAATCATGTCTGGAAATTAAACGGCAAACCGGACGATCGGATGATCGAAGATTACGCCGGTGTCATGGCTGACACTATTCGCCAGCACGGAGCAGACGGTCTGGTGCTGTTGCCGAATACTCGTCGCGGCAAATTACTGGCGGCAAAACTGGGTTATCGCCTTAAAGCGGCGGTGTCTAACGATGCCAGCACCGTCAGCGTACAGGACGGTAAAGCGACAGTGAAACACATGGTTTACGGCGGTCTGGCGATTGGCGAAGAACGCATTGCCACGCCGTATGCGGTACTGACCATCAGCAGCGGCACGTTTGATGCGGCTCAGCCAGACGCGTCACGCACTGGCGAAACGCACACCGTGGAGTGGCAGGCTCCGGCTGTGGCGATTACCCGCACGGCAACCCAGGCGCGCCAGAGCAACAGCGTCGATCTCGACAAAGCCCGTCTGGTGGTCAGCGTCGGTCGCGGCATTGGCAGCAAAGATAACATTGCGCTGGCAGAACAGCTTTGTAAGGCGATAGGTGCGGAGTTGGCCTGTTCTCGTCCGGTGGCGGAAAACGAAAAATGGATGGAGCACGAACGCTATGTCGGTATCTCCAACCTGATGCTGAAACCTGAACTGTACCTGGCGGTGGGGATCTCCGGGCAGATCCAGCACATGGTTGGTGCTAATGCGTCGCAAACCATTTTCGCCATCAACAAAGATAAAAATGCGCCGATCTTCCAGTACGCGGATTACGGTATTGTTGGCGACGCCGTGAAGATCCTTCCGGCACTGACCGCAGCTTTAGCGCGTTGATCCACTCTGGCAGGGCTGCATTACGGCCCTGCCGCTGACAGGGAGCTCTTATGTCCGAAGATATCTTTGACGCCATCATCGTCGGTGCTGGGCTTGCCGGTTCGGTTGCCGCACTGGTGCTCGCCCGCGAAGGGGCGCAAGTGTTAGTTATCGAGCGTGGCAATTCCGCAGGTGCCAAGAACGTTACTGGCGGGCGTCTCTATGCCCACAGTCTGGAACACATTATTCCAGGTTTCGCCGAATCCGCCCCCGTAGAACGCCTGATCACCCATGAAAAACTCGCGTTTATGACGGAAAAGTCAGCGATGACTATGGACTACTGCAATGGCGACGAAACCTCGCCATCCCAGCGTTCTTACTCCGTTTTGCGCAGTAAATTTGATGCCTGGCTGATGGAGCAGGCCGAAGAAGCGGGCGCGCAGTTAATTACCGGGATCCGCGTCGATAACCTCGTACAGCGCGATGGCAAAGTTGTCGGCGTAGAAGCCGATGGTGATGTGATTGAAGCGAAAACGGTGATCCTTGCTGATGGAGTGAACTCCATCCTTGCCGAAAAGTTGGGGATGGCAAAACGCGTCAAACCGACGGATGTGGCGGTTGGCGTGAAGGAACTGATCGAGTTACCGAAGTCGGTTATCGAAGACCGTTTTCAGTTGCAGGGTAATCAGGGTGCGGCTTGCCTGTTTGCGGGTTCCCCCACCGATGGCCTGATGGGCGGCGGCTTCCTTTATACCAATGAAAATACCCTGTCGCTGGGGCTGGTTTGTGGTCTCCATCATCTGCATGACGCAAAAAAATCGGTGCCGCAAATGCTGGAAGATTTCAAACAACATCCGGCCGTTGCACCGCTGATCGCGGGCGGCAAGCTGGTGGAATATTCCGCTCACGTAGTGCCGGAAGCAGGCATCAACATGCTGCCGGAGCTGGTCGGTGACGGCGTACTGATTGCCGGTGATGCCGCCGGAATGTGTATGAACCTCGGTTTTACCATTCGCGGTATGGATCTGGCGATTGCCGCCGGGGAAGCCGCAGCAAAAACCGTGCTTTCAGCGATGAAAAGCGACGATTTCAGTAAGCAAAAACTGGCGGAATATCGTCAGCATCTTGAGAGTGGCCCGCTGCGCGATATGCGTATGTACCAGAAACTACCGGCGTTCCTTGATAACCCACGCATGTTTAGCGGCTACCCGGAACTGGCGGTGGGCGTGGCGCGTGACCTGTTCACCATTGACGGCAGCGTGCCGGAACTGATGCGCAAGAAAATCCTCCGCCACGGTAAGAAAGTGGGCTTCATCAATCTGATCAAGGATGGCATGAAAGGAGTGACCGTTTTATGACTTCTCCCGTCAATGTGGACGTCAAACTGGGCGTCAATAAATTCAATGTCGATGAAGAGCATCCGCACATTGTTGTGAAGGCCGATGCCGATAAACAGGCGCTGGAGCTGCTGGTGAAAGCGTGCCCCGCAGGTCTGTACAAGAAGCAGGATGACGGCAGTGTGCGCTTCGATTACGCCGGATGTCTGGAGTGCGGCACCTGTCGCATTCTGGGGCTGGGGTCGGCGCTGGAACAGTGGGAATACCCGCGCGGCACCTTTGGTGTGGAGTTCCGTTACGGCTGATGTTGGTTTGATACGTAACGCCGTACTGACTCTCATTGCAAAAAAACAGGAATAACCCATGCAACCGTCCAGAAACTTTGACGATCTTAAATTCTCTTCTATTCACCGCCGCATTTTGCTGTGGGGAAGCGGTGGTCCGTTTCTGGATGGTTATGTACTGGTAATGATTGGCGTGGCGCTGGAGCAACTGACGCCGGCGCTGAAACTGGACGCTGACTGGATTGGCTTGCTGGGCGCGGGAACGCTCGCCGGGCTGTTCGTTGGCACATCGCTGTTTGGCTATATCTCCGATAAAGTCGGACGGCGCAAAATGTTCCTCATCGATATCATCGCCATCGGCGTGATATCGGTGGCGACGATGTTTGTCTCATCCCCCGTCGAACTGTTAGTGATGCGGGTACTCATCGGCATTGTCATCGGTGCAGATTATCCCATCGCCACTTCGATGATCACTGAGTTCTCCAGTACCCGTCAGCGGGCGTTTTCCATCAGCTTTATTGCCGCGATGTGGTATGTCGGCGCGACCTGCGCCGATCTGGTCGGTTACTGGCTTTATGATGTGGAAGGTGGTTGGCGCTGGATGCTGGGTAGCGCAGCGATCCCCTGTTTGTTGATTTTGATTGGTCGATTCGAACTGCCTGAATCTCCCCGCTGGTTGTTACGCAAAGGGCGAGTAAAAGAGTGCGAAGAGATGATGATCAAACTGTTTGGCGAACCGGTGGCTTTCGATGAAGAGCAGCCGCAGCAAACCCGTTTTCGCGATCTGTTTAATCGCCGCCATTTTCCTTTTGTTCTGTTTGTTGCCGCCATCTGGACCTGCCAGGTGATCCCGATGTTCGCCATCTACACCTTTGGCCCGCAAATCGTTGGTTTGTTGGGATTGGGTGTTGGCAAAAACGCGGCACTGGGGAACGTGGTGATTAGCCTGTTCTTTATGCTCGGCTGTATTCCACCGATGCTGTGGTTAAACACTGCCGGACGGCGTCCATTGTTGATTGGCAGCTTTGCCATGATGACGCTGGCGCTGGCGGTTTTGGGGCTGATCCCGGATATGGGGATCTGGCTGGTAGTGATGGCATTTGCGGTGTATGCCTTTTTCTCTGGCGGGCCGGGTAATTTGCAGTGGCTCTATCCTAATGAGCTCTTCCCGACGGATATCCTCACGCTCCGACTGGATCGCTTCCACCTTCTTTTTTGTCTCATCCACCAGATTATCATACTCTTTTGTAAAAGCAGTCTCTTCTTTTGCGCCTTTCACCTGAATCGAAATTTCTGTATACGCATCCATCTGAAAGCTTTCCGGAAGTACTGATATAAAACCACTGACACTTCCGTTTCCGATCATACTGCTTCCTCTGGAAAAGGAAATGTACTCCGGACTGCTCACACTTCCCACGATCTGAAAGGTGCTCTGTGTCAGTTCTTCTGTCACTTCTGTATCCTCATCCTTCAGAAATGTGATTTTATCTCCGATCTGATATCCGCTGGATGCCAGAAAATCTGCATCTGCCACGCACCCG
>OGTL01003042.1_pt1 | contig 11584 bp, 10 predicted proteins | sample 1553601 | NCBI WGS metagenome assembly OGTL01 (sample SAMEA2580112, study PRJEB22360) | human gut metagenome | biome: human gut; feature: human-associated habitat; material: faeces | place: Denmark | collected 2008/2010 | reverse complement strand
GAGCATGGAATCCATGTAGCCGAAACTGGTCGCAAAAATGATATCGTAATGCTTACGGGCCATGTTCTGGATGATGCGCTCGGCGTCCTGCCCTTCGGGTACGCTTTCCACATACGAGGTCGTCACGCCGGGCAGGGAGCTCAGGAACTTGCGGGCCTGATCATGCGCGTATGACCACCCTCCCTCGCCGATCGGGGAAATATAGATAAAGCCGACCTTCATTTCTTTTTGGACGCCTATGCCCTGGCCCGGCGCGGAGGCCAGCCCGGCCGCAAGAAACAGGGCGGCCATCAAGAGCACGAGTGTACGCATGGGATATCTCCTGGGATATGGGAAACCACGGTTCCCGGGAGGGCTTCCCGGGTTTTCTCCAAAGAATGGACGGTAAACGATTTGGAAAGACGTTTCAAGACGAGGCGTTCCGAAAGGGAAATACGTTTTCCACATATGGAGGAAGCTTTCATGAACTCTGAAAAGCCATTGAATCCGCCTTGTCCCGCTTGGGAGAGTTTCCCTTCCGGTGCCTTCATCCGTTTGTGCGTGATGTCCATGTGAGGGGGCGGAGCGTGTTCGCCATGCCTGCCCTCCAGAGGGCTTTGTGGCAAATGTGTTGCGATGGCAAGGCGATGCGGGATCCGGAACGGCGGCTCATTGCAGTGCCCCGCGTTTGATGGTATGTGAAAAAAGATGTTCCGTGACCGGGAGGCTTGCCCCTGTCCCCAAGGTCACACACTGTTCAGGGGCAGAACGGAGAGCTGGACCATGAGCACGATCGCTTCAGTTTGGGCCCGCGAAATTCTTGATTCGCGCGGCAATCCTACGATAGAGGTAGAAGTTTCCCTTGATTCCGGTCATGTAGGCCGTGCCGCCGTCCCGTCCGGGGCTTCCACGGGGACCCGCGAAGCGCTGGAACTGCGGCGCGATCCGGTACGTTCGACGCTGGCGCTGATGGGAACGGTGATCCTGATGCTGATAATGGGTTACGGCATCAGTATGGATGTGGAAAACCTGCGCTTTGCGGTGCTCGACCGCGACCAGACCGTCAGTAGCCAGGCGTGGACGCTCAATCTCTCCGGTTCCCGTTACTTTATCGAACAGCCGCCGCTCACCAGTTATGACGAGCTTGATCGTCGGATGCGTGCGGGCGATATCACGGTGGCGATTGAGATCCCTCCCAATTTCGGGCGCGATATCGCGCGTGGTACGCCTGTGGAACTCGGTGTCTGGATTGACGGTGCGATGCCGAGCCGTGCCGAAACGGTAAAAGGTTACGTGCAGGCCATGCACCAGAGCTGGCTACAGGATGTGGCGAGCCGACAATCCACACCCTCCAGCCAAAGCGGGCTGATGAACATTGAGACGCGCTATCGCTATAACCCGGACGTAAAAAGCCTGCCAGCGATTGTTCCGGCGGTGATCCCGCTTCTGCTGATGATGATTCCGTCAATGCTAAGCGCCCTTAGCGTGGTGCGGGAAAAAGAGTTGGGGTCGATTATCAACCTTTACGTGACTCCCACCACCCGTAGCGAATTTTTGCTTGGCAAACAGCTGCCGTACATTGCGCTGGGGATGCTGAACTTTTTCCTGCTCTGCGGCCTGTCGGTGTTTGTGTTTGGCGTACCGCATAAAGGCAGTTTCCTGACGCTCACCCTGGCGGCGCTGCTGTATATCATCATTGCCACCGGAATGGGGCTGCTGATCTCCACCTTTATGAAAAGCCAGATTGCCGCCATTTTCGGTACGGCGATTATCACGTTGATCCCGGCGACACAGTTTTCCGGGATGATCGATCCGGTAGCTTCGCTGGAAGGTCCAGGACGTTGGATCGGCGAGGTTTACCCGACCAGTCATTTTCTGACTATCGCCCGCGGGACGTTCTCGAAAGCGCTGGATCTGACTGATTTGTGGCAACTTTTTATCCCGCTGCTGATAGCCATACCGCTGGTGATGGGCTTAAGCATCCTGCTGCTGAAAAAACAGGAGGGATGATGCGCCATTTACGTAATATTTTTAATCTGGGTATCAAAGAGTTGCGCAGTCTGCTCGGTGATAAAGCGATGCTGACGCTGATTGTCTTCTCGTTTACGGTATCGGTGTATTCGTCAGCGACCGTTACGCCAGGATCGTTGAACCTCGCGCCGATCTCTATTGCCGATATGGATCAATCGCAGCTGTCGAACCGGATCGTTAACAGCTTCTATCGCCCGTGGTTTTTGCCACCGGAGATGATCACCGCCGATGAGATGGATGCCGGACTGGACGCCGGGCGTTATACCTTTGCGATAAATATTCCGCCTAATTTTCAGCGTGATGTCCTCGCCGGACGCCAGCCAGATATTCAGGTGAACGTCGATGCCACGCGCATGAGCCAGGCATTCACTGGCAACGGTTATATCCAGAATATTATCAACGGTGAAGTGAACAGCTTTGTCGCGCGCTACCGTGATAATAGCGAACCGTTGGTATCGCTGGAAACCCGGATGCGCTTTAACCCGAACCTCGATCCCGCGTGGTTTGGCGGGGTGATGGCGATCATCAACAACATTACCATGCTGGCGATTGTGCTGACCGGATCGGCGCTGATCCGCGAGCGCGAACACGGCACGGTGGAACACTTACTGGTGATGCCGATAACGCCGTTTGAGATCATGATGGCGAAGGTCTGGTCGATGGGGTTGGTGGTGCTGGTGGTGTCGGGATTATCGCTGGTACTGATGGTGAAAGGCGTGCTGGGCGTACCGATTGAAGGCTCGATCCCGCTGTTTATGCTGGGCGTGGCGCTCAGTCTGTTTGCCACTACGTCGATCGGCATTTTTATGGGGACGATAGCGCGTTCAATGCCGCAACTGGGGCTGCTGGTGATTCTGGTGCTGCTACCGCTGCAAATGCTTTCCGGTGGATCCACGCCGCGCGAAAGTATGCCGCAGACGGTGCAGGACATTATGCTGACCATGCCGACGACACACTTTGTCAGCCTCGCGCAGGCCATTCTCTACCGTGGTGCCGGATTCGAAATCGTCTGGCCGCAGTTCCTGACGCTGATGGCAATTGGCGGCGCATTTTTCACTATCGCGCTGCTGCGATTCAGGAAGACGATTGGGACAATGGCGTAAATACAGTTGCCCGATGCGTAAGCTTATAGGGTCTACGCATCGGTACAATTTATTGAATTGTAGTTGTTTTACGCCGCATCCGGCGAGGATTTACTTAACCAACCGATGCCCCTCATTCATCATCAGGATTTTGCTATACACATCTTCCTCGACGGCGTTTTTTGCTGATGCCATCACTCGTGCCAGATTCGCCTCGTTGTGATTATTCACATACGCTTTGCCGACGGCGGTGATAAACGCTTTGCGCAGATCGCTGGCGATATTTACTTTAGCGACGCGATAATTAACAAAGCTGCGCAATATCTCCGGGGCGATACCGGAGCCGCCGTGAATAACCAGCGGCACCGGGCAGACTTCGGCAATGCGCTTCAGCAGGGGGATATCGATCCGCGGTATATCGTCCAGACCATGTACGTTGCCAATAGAAACTGCCAGCATGTCGCAACCGGTGCGCTCGACAAAGGTCTTCACCTTTTCCGGTTCCGTTTTGCAATCGGCTTCGCTGACGTGATCATCTTCTTTGCCGAGAATCGCCCCCAGCTCCGCTTCAACCGGTACGCCATAGGATTTACAGAAATCGACAGCTTCCTGGGTGAAAGCGATATTCTCTTCAAAAGAGAATGCGGCACCGTCAATCATGACCGAGGTAAAGCCCGCGCGCACCGCCTGTTTAACATCCTCCTGAGTTTTCCCGTGATCCAGATGAAGACTGACCGGAACATCCATTTTATCGGCGTGACGTTTCACGATTTCATAAATGTAATCGTATCCCGAGAGTTGTGCATTGGTGGGCGCAATCTGAATGAAGTTAGGCAATCCCGAACGCTCAATAGCGTTTAAAATTGAAATTGTCGTCTCCAGATTGGTGGTATTAAACGCGCCCGCTAATACCCGTTTTTCCTGAATGCGGTCGAGCAGTATCCGTCCATTAACTAATGGCATTTGAAAACCTCATCTTTTAATATCAGTTAATTATTCAGCTTCACCGAAGCGGTCACGAAATAAGGTGGTGAGAGTTTGTATTGCCTCATTTTCATCATCGCCTTCGCAGCGTATTTCCACCGTTTTGCCGCCTTTTATTCCGGCGCGCATAATATTCATCATGCTGGTGGCATTAATATCATTACCCTCATAATGCAGCGTCACTTTACAGCTAAACTTTTTGGCGGCTTTCACCAGACACGCCGCCGGACGTGCATGCAGGCCAGTACTGTTTCTGACCTCCACGGTTTTACTCAACATAGTGCTCCTCCCGATGGTGTAATGGCATCACGCCTTCTTGCTGTAATTTCAACTGATACCAGCTTTTCCATTTGTGCTGATAACGCTGTAATTGATGGTATCTCGCCCGATTCGGTAACAAACGTTGGGCTATGGTAACTTGCGGCGGTGGAATATCCGGTGCGGCAGTTAATAATGCTCCGACAGAAACCGCCTCGTTAAATGCAATTGCTTCAACCGGACGCTGTAAAATATCCGCTTTTAATTGCAGCCAAAGGGGATTTTGGGTTGCCGGACCTATCACTTTTAACGCGCTGGTGCCAGGCACATTAAAACAGGCGAAGCAGTTGGCAAATTCCATGGTTAATCCCAGTGAGACGCTGGCAATTAACATGTCGATATTTAACGTATCGCCAAGCCCATAAAATAATCCACGAGTATGGCGATTTTTATAGGGCGAACCCGAACCGCGAAGATGTGGAATAAAGAGGGGAATGTCATCGAGCGACCAGTTCCCCGCCAGGTAATCCGCATGTCCGCGAGTAAGTGATGCGGCGATCTCCTCATCGGTTAGCCGGAACGTGTTACGCAGCCACTCCAGAGCGAAACCGCCCACGGGCAGCGACGCAAACAGGGTGAACTGGTTTGCAAGCGAATAACAGCCGTTTGCCAGCTTGTCACGTTTGGCCTGTTCATCCAGCGTCGGTTGTGTATCCAGTTGCAGAATGCCTTCTGTGGTCCCCGTCGAGTTAAGGATATCGCCCGGCATCATCTGCAACGCTCGCGCACCCACCATATGGTCATGTCCGGCCAGCGTCACGCTGACCGGTTGCGAGAACCCAACCGTTTTGCAGAGCGACTCGCTGACCCATCCGGCGTGTTCGCCTGGCTGCACCAATGGCGCAAATGCTGAACAGGGAACGTGTAACAACGCCGCCGCTTTCGCTGACCATTCGCCTTTGCGCACGTCAAGACACAGCGTGCGGCTGGCTAAGGTGATATCCGTGCGCTGTTCGCCGGTCAGCCGCCAGAGCAGTACTTCCGGCGCATGTAGCCAACGCAGGCCGCGGCGATTACGCAGTGGGTAATGTTCCAGCAACCAACGCATTTTGAAGGCAGAGTAATTGCTGTGCAGCGGTAACCCGCAAATGTCATAAAGTGCCGCACTGTCTGCCTCGCTAAGTGTAGCCAGATACTCTTCACCGCGACGGTCATACCATGCCAGCATTGGCGTCAGGATCTCGCCATGCTCGTCAAGGAACACGCCTGACTCGCCAAAACTGGCAATGCTTATCCGCCTGACTGGCAGCGGCGAAGCGGCGTTCAGTTGCGCTATCGCCTGGCGGACCTCCTGCCAGAGGGCGTCGATATCGAAATCGACATTGCCCTGTGGGGAGATCTGTTTTGCCGTCACGAATTTATGCGCGCCCAACGTCGTTGCGTCCAGGCAGGAAAAGCAGGTGACTTTGCAATTGGTGGTGCCAATATCGATAACGATAGCTGCGCTGTTATCAGGCATAAACCGTGCTCCGCGTCATTCGGAAAATACCATACAGTACCAGGGCGATAACCGGCACCAGACCAATGGCGATGAGATTGCCGTTGAAGATTTCCAGCAGCCAGAAGCGGAACGGGTTACCGCCATCAAGGAAACTGGAGACCTGGCCGCTGGAGCCTTCGGCAAATTTGAAATTAACGTCTTTCGCCATTCCGGTAATAAACGGCGCGATTTTAGTCGCAATCCACAGATCGGCAATAATCACCGGAATCGCCGCCAGAACGGTGCGGAAAATGTTGCCACGGCTGGCTAAAGCAATCATCGACGCCATTACCGCCAGGTTGGCAAGGTCGCCAAGCGGCAGGACTTCATTACCCGGAAGGACAAACGCGATAAAGACCGAGATTGGCGTCAGCAGCAGGGCGGTGGAGATAATCGCTGGGTTACCTACGGCAACGGCGATATCCAGGCCGATATAGAGATCGTCACGGTCAGGGTATTTGGCATTGAGATACTTTTTAATGGCTTCAGACAGCGGTAATAAACCTTCCATCAGAATGCGAACCATGCGTGGCAGGATGAACATCACACCGCCAATGCTGATGCCAAGCAGCAAGACTTTTTTGAAATCGTATCCGGCAATTACGCCGAGCAGAATGCCCAGAATAGTACCAACCATCATCGGTTCGCCGAATATGCCAAACTTTTTCTGTACGGTTTCCGGATCGATATGAATACGATTGAGGCCGGGGATATGGTCGATGATTTTGTCGACCAACAGACCGACCGGAAAGAACACCACCGAAGAGAGCGTCGGCAAAGAGATCCCTTCCAGGCCAAAGTATTTTTGTACCAGTGGCGCAGACCAGTCGGCGAGTTTAAGTACTACCACCGCAGCAATCGCCGCTGCCAGCAAACCAAAGAACAGGCTGCCGGTGCTGTAATAAACCAGCGTACCGGCAAGGGCAAAATGCCAGTAGTTCCACATATCTACGTCAACGGTGCGGGTTTTATTTAACGCCAGCATCGCCACGTTAATCAGAATAGTCAGGGGAATAACAAACGGGGCAATTGGCGAACCCCATGTAATAGCGGAAAGCGGCGGCCAGCCTAAATCCACCACCGGTAAATTAATTCCGGTGCGTTCAACCATCGCCTGGGCCGCTGGCCCGACATTGCTGGTAAGAATATCGAAAATGGCATAAATACCGACAAAACCAATGCCGACCGTTAATGACGAACGTAAGGCTTTAGCGGGTTTTACTTTAAAAAAGAGAGCAAGAATAAATAACACCAACGGCAACATTACCGTGGGACCAAATCCCAATATATATTGCACAATATTATAGAGGGTATGCGCGATATCGTTCATAATAAACCTCTTTTTCAGGCGAGAGCGCACCTCGCGTTAGCGCCTGATGGAGTGGGTTGAAATTAATTATTATTAATTACTTTTTAAGGATCGAAACAATTTGCGCCAGTACTTTCTCTTCGCCAATACCGGTAATAATCGGCAAGCCGTTAACCACCGGGACGTCGAGTTCATAAGGCACTTTAGTCGTTGAGACTACCAGTGCTACGCCGTCAGTATTTCCAGGTAAAGAGGCAACGTTGGTTTGGGAATAATTGACGTTAAGACCGTGCTCTTTACAATATTCCATGACTTTTTCTGTTACCGCCGTGGATGTGGCAATACCCGTGGCGCAGACAAATAAAATGGTTTGACTCATATTTCACCTCGTTCTTTCATTTTGTTTAAGATTACTGTGTGTATTTCTGTTGTTTCCATCGTAAGCAGGGCGCGCATAAAGGGCGTATCCTGAATCATCTCCATAATCCAGCCCAGGGCATTTAATTGTTTATTACTTTCACTTAAGGCGAGCAAAAAAATCACCCTGACATGTACGGGGTCAGGATCGCCGCCCATATCGGCAAACTCTACCGGTTCCGGAAGGATGCCGACGGCAATTGCATTGTGCCTGACATATTTATGGTCCGTGTGCGGAATGGCGACGCACGGTGGTTCGGTAGGCAGCCCCGTTGGGTACGTCGCCTCACGTTTCAGTACGTGATCGGCAAAATCAGGGACCACCAGCTCAGCAGCAACCAACGGTTGCGCTAACTGACGGATGATCTGTTCAACGCTTAACCCTGCCGGAAGTCGTTGAATATAATTTTCCTGAAACTGTATGCCTTGCATTTTATTCCTCATAAAAAAGTGTATTTAACTCAATTCCCGCCGTTGCAGCACGGTGCCCAGATAATATTTATTTCCTTTTAACCAGACGTTGCCAAACTCAACGGGTAACTCTCGGGAGAAAAAGACTAATTGCTCCAGATGCAAAACGGGTACATCTTCACAGATATCTAAAAAATGACCGCGTTCATTACCAATTAATCGCGCGGCATAGCGACTTTCCGAGTAACGAATTTTTCTTTTCGACAAACTTTCTATTGTTGGAAATAAATTGTGTTGATTAAAATCGATTTCCACGATGCCGGGGCATAGCTCAATATTGATACGGTTCTCTATCAGCATCGCTTTTTCATCACCAATTGAACGTAAACGCTCAAGGTAAAGAATATCCTGACCGGGCGTTATTCTTAATTTCTCTGCCACATAACGATTAGCCGGTTCAATCCGTGACGTAATAACTTCAGTGGTAAAGTGTATTTTCTGGCTTTCCAGCGATTCCGCGAATGACAATAATCCTTCACCTAACGGATATGCCACGTTCTCTTTTTTGACAAATGTTCCCTTCCCCTGGACCTGAATCAACACGCCTTGTTTTACCAGTTGGGCGACAGCTTTTTTAACGGTTCCCCGACTCACTTCCAGCATATCCATAATCTGGTATTCCGAAGGAATGCGATCGTCTTCCACCAGATCCCCGGTATAAATATTTTCTCTTATCCACTCCACCACTTGTTGATAGAGCGGTATTTGTGACGACTTACTCAATGATTTCATGGCGCGCACCTGAACATTTACAGTTGTCTATGGACAATCATGGACAACTTCAAGCGTATAGTAGGTGAACAGGCGAAAAAGAGGATCGAAGCGTCTCACATTTTAGGGGACTAAATCGTGATCAAAAAAATGTGACGTGAGTCGATATTTGGCAGAAGTCTACTGCGCCGTCAGGAAATAACGGCGCGTTGGGAGGTGTTAATCTTCCTTCGGCAGGCACTGCAAATGCCCGTGCCGCACGCCGCGCTGGGCGATGACGTCATCGGCAAAATGCTGCACGTCGCCCATGTCACCTTTCAACACGGCGATTTCCAGACAGTCGTCGTGATTAATGTGCACATGCAGCGTGGCGACTGAGAGATCGTGGTGATGGTGCTGGGTGGAGACAATACGGCTGGCTAAGTCGCGTTTTTCGTGTTCATACACATACGACAGCACCGCGAAACCTTGCGTGCCGTGCTGCTGGGTAGCTTCCTGCGCCAGGGCGCTACGCAGAATATCGCGGATAGCTTCGGAACGGTTGTTATAGCCACGACGCTGGCTCAGGCTGTCCAGCGTCTCCAGTAAATCGTCATCAAGCGTGATGGTAACTCGTTGCATAGACTTAAACCTTTTCTGTGGCGCGACGGCGCACGGGGTATGCGGGTAATACCGCGTTTTGTAGCACACGTCCGGCGTCAGAGGAAAAGGTTAATTTATCTCCCACCACCTGGGTTTCGACGATTTGCCCGTTGTCCATCACCATCACTCGCTGGCAAAAGCGTTCCACCAGGCGTAAGTCATGAGTGATGAACAGGCAGGCAGTGCCAAACTGTTGTTGTAGCTTTTTCAGCAGGCGAATGACGCCCGCCTGTAACACGAGATCAAGGTTAGAAACGGCTTCATCCAGAATCAGTAGTTTCGGTTCGACCGCCAGCGCGCGAGCCAGGCAGACGCGCTGGAGCTGACCGCCGCTTAACTGCGGTGGGCGTTTGTCTAGAACGCTGTCATCGAGATCGACCGCCTTCAGCATTTCGCTGGCGCGTGCCAGTTGTTCCGATTTTTTTAGCGATAGCAGGTGGCGCATCGGCTCGCGCAGGATCTCGCGCACGGTTTTGCGCGGATTCACGGCGCTGATGGAGTCCTGAAATACCATCTGAATATCGCGGCGGAACGCTTTACGCTGGGCGCGATTGAGCTTTGCCAACGGTTCGCCGCGCCAGCTAATATTCCCTTGTGAGGGAGACTCTAAGCCTACCAGCAGCCGCGCGAGAGTGCTTTTTCCGCAGCCGCTGCGCCCCAGCAGAGCGACGGTTTCGCCGCTTTTCAGAGTCAAAGAAACGTTATTCAGCACCGCCTGGTGTTGATGTTTGCCGCTAAATCCACCGTGCGCATAGTGATGGGAAAGGTCGGAGACGTTAAGTAAAGTCATGATGCCAGCTCCATACCGTAGAGGGCGAGATGAGCGGAAACCAGGCTGCGCGTTACCGCATGTTTGGGGGCATTAAACAGCGTTTCTACATCGCCCTGTTCGACAATTTTACCGTGTGACATCACCGCCACGTCATCCGCCAGACGCGCCACAACGCCCATATCATGGGTCACCAGCAGCATTCCCGGCGCTTGTTTTTGCATAATGCTTTCCAGCAGATCGAGGATGCGCGCCTGTGCTACCACGTCGAGATCGGTGGTCGGTTCATCGGCGATGATAAACGGCGATTCACACAACACCGCCATCGCAATCATCATGCGCTGCAACATGCCGCCGCTCATCTCGAACGGGTACAGCTTCAACACGCGCGCGGCGTTTTCCAACCCCACCGCTTCTAAAGCAGCGGTAAGCGTGGCGTCATCGGCGGGTTTCCCTAACGCCAGGCAGGTTTCCCGCGCGTGGGTGTGCATGGTGTGAAGCGGATTAAAGGCGCTGCGCGGGTTCTGCATGATGGTGGCAATTTTGATGCCGCGCAGGGCGCAGGGAGAAACCGGTTTGCCATCGGCTAAAATTTCCCCCGCCGTCTGGCGAACGCCTGCGGGCAGAATGCCCAGTGCGGCGGCGCAGGTTAATGATTTCCCGCTGCCGCTACTGCCGACTAACGCCAGCACGCGCCCGCGTTGCAGAGTTAACGATACGCCGTGCACCAGCGGTTGCGCGGCCTGTAGCGCGATATTACGTAGTTCAATCTGTTGCGGCATTAGTGTGCGTGCTCCGTCACCAGATGAGGGTCCAGATGATCGCGCAGTGCGTCACCCACCAGGTTAAAGGCCATCACGCTGATAAACAGCGCCAGCCCCGGCCAGAACATTTGCAGCGGCTGGGTCCAGATATACTGGCGCGCGTCGTTAATCATCACGCCCCATTCGGCGGTAGGCGCGGTCACGCCGAGGCCGAGGAAGGACATCCCCGCGACGTGGAGCATCATATGACCAATATCCAGCGTCGCCAGCACCAGCAGCGAGGGGATCACCGCGCCTGCCAGATGATCGACAAACACCCGCACATGGCCCGCACCGGAAAGCCGTGACGCCAGCACAAACTCGCGTTGGCGTAGTGAAATCACCAGGCTGCGCACCATGCGCGCATACCACGCCCAGTGCGACAGGGCGATGGCGATAATCACGTTGGTCAACCCGGTGCCGAGTACGCCGACCATAAAGAACGACAGAATCGAAGTCGGGAAGGTCATAAACATATCCGCGACGCGCATGGTGGCCTGATCAACGCGCCCGCCAATCAGCCCGGCGCTGCCGCCAATAACTAGCCCTAATGTCAGCACCAGCAGCAGGCAGGCCATTAACGAGCCG
>OGTL01003041.1_pt1 | contig 11600 bp, 10 predicted proteins | sample 1553601 | NCBI WGS metagenome assembly OGTL01 (sample SAMEA2580112, study PRJEB22360) | human gut metagenome | biome: human gut; feature: human-associated habitat; material: faeces | place: Denmark | collected 2008/2010 | reverse complement strand
CGGTTCGGGCGGACTGTTTGGAAAAGGACTCGGAAAGAGTCTGCAAAAGCTGGGTTTTATCCCGGAATCACAAAACGATATGATATTTTCCATTATCTGTGAAGAACTCGGACTGTTCGGGGCAATGTGCATTATTTTGGTATTTGCACTGATGCTGTGGCGGATTATCCACATTGCGCAGAATGCACCAGACTTATTCGGTACAATGCTGGCAGCAGGGGTATTTGCCCATGTAGCGGTACAGGTGGTATTAAATATTGCCGTTGTAACCAACTTTATCCCGAATACCGGTGTTTCACTGCCGTTTATCAGCTACGGCGGTACGGCAAGTTTCTTCTTGCTGCTGGAAATGGGGATTGTCTTAAATATTTCAAGTAAAATACGGTTAGAAAGATAGCAACCTCCCGGAGTCTGGCGAATATAATAAAATATAGCTTCTCCGGGGGTTTTTATTTTGGGAAAAATCGTAATAAATGGCGGAAAACGGCTGTTTGGCAGTGTATGTATCCACGGTGCGAAAAATGCAGTGCTTCCGGTGATGGCGGCATCCCTGATGAATGAGGGCGTTACGGTAATACGGGGCTGCCCGGATATTGCCGATGTACGTGCAATGTGTGGGATTTTAAACCATCTGCACTGTAAGACGGATTTCAAAAAAGGATGCCTTGTCATTGATACAAGCATGGCAGAGTACGAGGAAATTAAAGCAGAGGACACAAAGCAGCTCAGGGCATCTTCCGTGTTAATGGGACCGGTGCTGACACGTTTCGGGAAAGTAAGGCTTGCTTATCGGGGCGGGTGCAGCATTGGAAGCCGTCCGTTAGACATTCATCTGCATGCCCTCAAATGCCTTGGAGCATCATGGAGCGTGTCAGAAGATTTTATTGAAATGGAAACAACGGGACTTCACCCATCAGAAATCACCCTGCGCTTTCCAAGTGTGGGTGCAACAGAGAATGCCCTGATGGCAGCAGCGGCACAGTGTGGAACGACTGTGCTTTACAATGCGGCAAAGGAACCGGAAATTGAAAGCCTGTGCGCCTATCTTGAAAAGTGTGGTGCAGTGATTACCGGTGCAGGGACAGAGTGCATCCGGGTACGTGGAAAAGGCGTTTTACAGTCCGCAGAATTTTTTGCAAAGCCGGATCGTATTGTCGCCGGAACCTATATGGCGGCGGTAGCTGCCTGTGGTGGCAGTGTTTACTTACAGGGTGTGACACCGTCACTGTGCCGCGGATTTTTGGATGTATTTACCGGAATGGGCATGGATATCCGTATGGAGGGAGAAGCCATGCTGGTGCAGATGTATCACCGTCCGGTGAATCTTCATAAGATATGTACCGGTGCTTACCCGGATTTTCCGACGGATATGCAGTCCATGGTACTTTCTGTGGCAAGTGTGGGCGAGGGCACTTTGATTTTAAAAGAACAGATTTTTGAAAACCGTTTTAAGACTGTGCCATGGCTCAAAAAAATGGGTGCGGATATTACACTGTCCGGGGACAGCGTGCTTGTAAAAGGCGTAGAAACGCTGAAGGGAAGCGAAGTATACGGAGAAGATTTAAGAGGAACGGCGGCACTTATCACAGCTGGACTGGCAGCACAGGAAACAACGGTTATTCATGATGCAGACTATATTTTGCGCGGGTATATGGATTTATGTGAAAATTTAAAAGGACTTGGAGCAGAGATTGAATGGGAAAACAGTTAGGCAGAAAAAACAATAAAAGAAAATTAAAATGGATACTGGTGGGGATTGTCATTGCGCTGCTGCTGGCAGGAGGTGGCATTTATGCGGGTTTTATGGTAACGGATATTACTTATACCGGCAATAAGCATTATACGCAGCAGCAGATGACAGAGTGCATTTTTGGAACAGAACATCCCAATGCGCTGATTTATACGCTGTTTGGCAATAAAAATATTCCGTTTATACAGAAATATGATGTGGAAGTGACATGGCCCAATAAAATGAACGTTGCAGTTTATGAAAAAGCGATTGTCGGTTATATCAGCTACATGGGCTGTAATATGTATTTTGATAAAGACGGGATTGTGGTGGAGAGTTCTTCGGAAAATTATGAAGATGTACCGCAGATTACGGGACTGGATTTTAAGTCGATTGTACTGGATGCCAAACTCGAGGTCGGTAACGATGCGGTCTTTTCACAGATTCTGGAACTGACACAGGCATTTGATAAATACCAGCTGGGCGTAAAAAAGGTGTATTTTGATTCTTCGTATAATGTCAGTCTTTATATGGGGAATGTAAAGGTTATGCTTGGCAGTGCCGCAGACTGCAATGATAAGCTGTATGCATTAAAACAGGTGTCAGAAAAGCTTACCGGAATGAAAGGAACGCTTCATCTTGAAAATTATGACGGAACAACTGCTTCTATTATTTTTAAGAAAGAAAATTAGAAAAAGCTATTGCTATTTTGCAACAAAAATTATAGAATAAGTCATAGTGCAGAAATGCGAAAGTATGTTAGGAGGCAGGTACCCTTGTTAGAGATTATGACAAACGAAGCAGATTCGGCAGCGAAGATTATCGTTGTCGGTGTTGGCGGCGCCGGTAATAATGCGGTCAACAGAATGATAGATGAAAATATCAGTGGTGTAGAATTTATTGGAATTAATACAGATAGTCAGGAATTGCAGTTATGCAAAGCGCCGACAGCCATTCAGATTGGTGAAAAGCTGACAAAGGGACTGGGTGCAGGTGCCCAGCCTGAGATTGGTGAAAAGGCAGCAGAGGAAAATGTAGAAGAACTGACACAGGCCATTAAAGGTGCCGATATGGTATTTGTTACCTGTGGTATGGGCGGCGGAACAGGAACCGGTGCAGCTCCGGTTGTTGCAAAGATTTCCAAGGAACTGGGAATCCTTACGGTCGGTGTTGTTACAAAGCCGTTTAAGTTTGAAGCCAGAACGCGTATGACCAATGCGCTGTCAGGAATTGAAAAATTAAAAGATAATGTAGATACACTGATTGTCATTCCGAATGACAAGCTTCTTGAAATCGTAGACAGAAGAACAACGATGCCGGATGCTTTAAAGAAAGCAGATGAAGTATTACAGCAGGCAGTTCAGGGAATCACAGACCTGATCAATGTACCGGCTCTGATCAATCTTGACTTTGCCGATGTTCAGACCGTTATGAAAGACAAAGGTCTCGCACATATCGGAATCGGTGCGGCAACCGGTGATGATAAAGCAATCGAGGCAGTTAAGATGGCAGTTGCCAGTCCGCTGCTTGAGACAACCATCAATGGTGCTTCTCATGTCATCATCAATATTTCCGGTGATATCTCTCTTATGGATGCAAACGATGCTGCAAGTTACGTTCAGGAGCTTGCAGGAGATGATGCAAATATCATTTTCGGTGCGAAGTTCGACGAGTCCGTACCGGATTCTGCAACGATCACAGTTATTGCAACCGGACTTGAGACAGAAGCAGCTCCGGCACAGAGTATTTTACCGGGCGTGAAATTCAATGGCGGTAATACATTAAATATGGCACGTACAGCAGGAACCGGCAGCGCAAAACCGGTACAGCCGACTGCTCCGGTTCAGAATTATAATGGAATCCAGCGTCCGCAGAAACCGACACCTACAGTTGCACCGCGCGACATTAAGATTCCGGAATTCCTGAAAAATACAAAAAGATAATAAATCTGAGAAGATAACGGTAAGAACTCCGCGATTTCGACAAGAAATTCGCGGAGTTTTTTGTATAGTAAGCAGGGAGGTGACAAGTGGCATATGAATGGTATGCAGACATTTTTTGCCTGACCAGTCTGCTTATGGACTTCTGTGCAGTGTATACTGCAGGAATCATATTGAACAGAGCTGTCAGCTGGAAGCGGTGTATGATAGCATGCGTTTTTGGTGTAGGTGTTTCTGTAAGTTTGCTGTTTATGATTCCCCGGTATGCTATTTACAGTTTACTGGTGCATGGCATGGTACATCCGCTGATGACCTTTATGGTATTTGGGGGCAGAGACCGGGCCGGTTATCTGCGGGCACTATTGACCGTGTACATTGTATTGTTTGTAATGGGAGGCGTACAGAACTGGCTGACTGTTTTGAACGGCAGAAAAACAGGACAGATCATAGTGTATGGTTTTGTGGCAGCACTGCTTTTTACAGGATATCAGGTCAGACGCAGGGTGATGAAAAATGTTTGCCGGGTAGAAGTGTGGCTGTCCGGAAAGAGCAGGATATTGTGGGCGTATTGTGACAGTGGAAACCTGCTGCGTGATCCGGACAGCGGTGCACCGGTATCGGTGCTGGAACAGGAACTGTTTGAACAGCTTCCGCAGGATACAGTCAGAAAAAAAGAGATATCTTACCGGACCATCCGTCAGGAAGGGTCGATGATGGTGGTATTACTTGATCGGATGGATATCTGGCAGAAAGGTACAAAAAAGCAGATTTTCAAACCGGAAATCGGATTACAGAAAGGACCGGTGATGCAGCATCCCCGTGTGCAGATGCTATTGCATGCCTCCTATTTTGCCTGACAGATGACGTCCGCCGCTTCATGCAAGCGCAGGTGGAAGAACAAAGAATAGAAAGGACATCTGCGTATGTATTTAAGAGTATCTGTACCAGGAAAATTCCAGTTAAAGTTAATTCCAACATTGCAAAATCTGCTGTTTCTCAATTCGAATGAGATTCACTATATCGGTGGAACCGAAGTGCTTCCGGCACCGCTGGAGCGGGAAGCTGAAAACGATTGTATCATGTCGCTTGGAACAGAAAATGAGGAAGATGCCAGAAAAAAATTGATCGAACATAATCTGCGGCTGGTGGTATACATAGCAAAGAAATTTGACAATACAGGTATCGGTGTGGAGGATCTGATCTCCATCGGGACCATTGGCCTGATCAAGTCTATCAATACTTATAATCCGGATAAAAATATCAAACTGGCGACCTATGCTTCCCGGTGTATCGAAAATGAGATTCTGATGTATCTGCGCCGTACCAGTAAGATGAAAATGGAAGTATCCTTTGACGAACCATTGAATGTAGACTGGGATGGTAACGAACTTCTGCTTTCGGATATTCTGGGAACGGAAGAGGACATTATCTATAAGGATATGGAGACAGAGATGGAGAAAAAACTTCTGAAAGCTGCCATTGCGCGGCTTTCTTCCCGGGAGCGTAATATCATTGAACTGCGATATGGACTGACCGCCGGGGGAAAGGAGTATACACAGAAGGAAGTGGCGGATCAGATGGGAATTTCCCAGTCCTATATTTCTCGACTTGAGAAAAAAATCATGAGGCATCTGAAAAAAGAGATTACAAAATACGAGTAGGCATTTTTAACTTATCTGACCGTCTGCATATGGAATATTTACAAAATTGAGACAGCTGTGAGAAAATGTTTACAATTTTATTAATTTTTCCGGGAAAGGTTGATGAAAAATAAAAATGCGTTAAAATATGAGATGACTGACTGGAAACAGTTGCAAATACAGAAACAAAATACAAAGGAAGTAATAAGTGTGCAAAAGACAAAGTTAAGACAGGAATTAAAACGACAGCGGATTGGACAGAAACGATTTCGAAAAATTGTATATGTGGTCATCGCAGTGTTGGCTGTTCTGTATATCGCAGGTACAATTTATTACAGCAGACATTTTTATACCGGGGGAACAGCCTTTGGTATTTCTTTGCGGAATGAAAGCATAGACAGTATTAAAGAAAAGATTGCGGAAAAAATGAATGCTTATCATCTGACAATTACAACCCGCGACGGAGATGAGACGATTGATGCTTCTTCTATTGATCTGAAATATGATGATCAGGGAGAACTGGAAGCATTGTTTGAAAAGCAGAAAGCATTTCTGTGGTTTTTGATGGGAGCAACTGCCAAAGAAGATATTCCTCTCGGGATTACCATGGATGAGCAGAAGCTGGATGATACCATAGCGGCGTTATCCTGCATACAGGAAGAGACTATGAGCGCTCCCACAGATGCACATCTGGAATACAAAGATGGAAAGTTTCAGATTGCGGAGGAACAGCTTGGTAATCAGTTGGATATACAGAAAGCGGATCGTGCCATTGAGACAGCGATCAAAGAGGGTCTGGAGCAGGTATCACTGGAAGAACAGGACTGTTATATTGCACCCAAGGTATACAAAGAGGATGAAAAACTGAAGAAGGAGTGCGAAGATGCCAATAAAATGCTGGTGGCAAAGATCACGTATGATTTCGGAGATCGTAAGGAAGTAGTAGACAGTGATGAGATTGCAGACTGGATCACCTTTGGGGATGATTATACATTTGATCTGGATGAGGAAAAAATCACTGAATATGTGCATCAGCTTGGATTAAAATATGATACATTTGGTCTGAGCAGAAAGTTTACAACACATGATGGCCAGACGATCACTTTAAAAGGCGGGGATTACGGCTGGTGTATCAATAAGAAAAAAACGGTTGCCCAGTTAAAAGAACTGGTGCTGGCAGGTGAGACTACAACGGTGGAGCCGGTATATCTGTACACGGGTGTCTGCCGTGATACCAACGATCTCGGATCTACCTACATTGAAGTCAGCATCGCAGCTCAGACAATGTGGCTGTATAAAGACGGACAGTGCATTGTATCCACACCGGTGGTAACCGGAAATGTGTCTGCAGGACACAGCACACCATCCGGCAGTGTATGGGCGATTGATGCACGGATGAGAGACTATACGCTGACGGGACAGGATTACAATTCAGAAGTGTCTTTCTGGCTGCCGTTTAACGGAGATGTTGGTATCCATGATGCATCCTGGAGATCAGAATTTGGCGGATCTATCTACAAGACCCGTGGATCACATGGCTGTGTCAATACACCATACAGTGCGATGAAGACTATTTATGAAAATGTGAAGATCGGATATCCGGTTGTGGTATATTAACGAAATTTTGTGTTTTACCCGGGCAAATCTGTCCGGGTAAAATATTAGAATGAGGAGAAGAGCATGGAAGAGAAAAAGAAGAAAAAAAGGCATCCGGTGACGCTGGTGATCCTTATCATTGCACTGGCAGTGATGATTTTTTCAATCGTAAAACTGGCTGGCATTCAGAAGGATTACAAGGAATCAGAAAAGACATTCCAGACACTGGAATCTGAATATGTGGTGCATCCGGATGGCGCCGGGGCACTTTGGCAGGACGGAACCCGCATTCAGTTTGAGGCATTGCGCAAGGAAAATCCGGATATTATGGCATGGCTGCGTTTCGATAATTATAACGATGTCCACATCAGTTATCCGGTGTTGTATTCCGGAGATGATGAAACGTATCTGCGCAGTGACATCTATGGAAATTATCATATTGCCGGATGTATTTTCCTGGAAGGAATGAATCAGCCGGATTTTTCTGATTATCATTCCATTATTTACGGTCATAATATGCGGAATACGACCATGTTCGGAGATCTGAAACGTTATAAAAATGACGAAGGGTTTTATGAAAATAACCAGTATTTTAATATTTATACGGACACGCAGGTGCTACGGTATCAGATTTTTTCCTACTATGACGTGGAGCAGGACGATGAGGTCTACACCGTTGGTTATGGACCGGATGATACCTGGCAGGCTATGATCGACCGTATGGTGACTTCTTCCATGAAAGATACCGGAATCCATCCGACAAAAGAAGATAAGATCGTGACATTGTCCACATGCACCAGCAGCGGAGAGACGAAGCGCTTTGTGGTGCATGGGGTCTTGGTGAATGCAAATTAAAACCTTACTCTCGCAGCAAGAATGCCGAGAGCATTCTTGAACGAAATCGCTGTAACTACGTTAGCGTTGTTCATTACGTTACTGTAAGGTAGTTTCGCATGGTTTTGAGGGCAGATTTTTCCAGACGACTGACCTGTGCCTGGGAAATATGGATTTCATCTGCTACCTCCATCTGGGTTTTTCCTTCAAAAAAACGCAGCTGTATAATGTGGTTTTCCCGCTTATTCAGCCGTTTCATTGCATCGCTGAGTGAGAGCTTTTCCACCCAGCGATCTTCTTTATTTTTCTTATCACTGATCTGATCCATAACATAGAGTGGTTCGCCGCCGTCCGTGTAAATGGGATCATAGAGACTGACCGGTGTCTGGATGCCATCCAGTGCGTATGCAATCTCTTCTTTTGGAATCTGGATCTCAGCAGCTATTTCATCCAGTGTCGGTTCCTGGTTGTTATTGCGGATCATCAGTTCCCGCGCATGGATGGCTTTGTAAGCAATATCCCGCAGAGAACGGCTGACCCGGACACTGCTGTTGTCCCTAAGGTAGCGCCGGATTTCTCCGATGATCATGGGTACAGCATAGGTGGAAAATTTTACATCCAGGCTGGGATCGAAATTATCGATGGATTTGATCAGACCAATGCAGCCAATCTGAAACAGATCATCCACATTTTCATTGGAAGCGGAAAAGCGCCGGATGACACTGAGAACCAGACGGAGATTCCCGCGGATGTAAGTTTCCCGGGCTGTCAGATCCCCGTTTTTGATGCGTACAAAGAGATCCTTTTTCTCAGATTCTTTTAAAATGGGAAGTGTGGATGTATTCACACCGCAGATTTCTACTTTATATGATGCCATATTGTTTTGCCTCCGGATTAATTTAAAAAGATTACGGATATACATGTAAAACGGACATTCGCAATCCGCTTTCGCTATCTGCCCATGAACGCAGTTGCTTTGTGATCTGCGTTCAAAATGTATTAGAAAGCATGTACAGATTTGCCGTAAATATGCGTAGAAATCAGTGTTGACAAAAAATAACAGAGTGCGGAAGATCAGCGTTGCACAACCATGAAAATAATGTTAAAATAAAACTAATTGTCAATTAGAAAGATTGAAACCGGGAGGTACACATGAAAAAATTATTAGATAATATTACCGCTGAGGTAACAAAAGCTTTTGTGGAAGCCGGATATGAAGAAAAATTCGGTAAAGTGACACTGTCAAACAGACCGGATCTGTGTGAGTTTCAGTGTAACGGAGCTATGGCTGCCGCAAAACAGTATAAAAAAGCACCATTTATGATCGCAGATGACGTGGCAGCACGTTTGCAGGGGCAGGAGATGTTTGCATCCGTAGAATCTGTCAAACCGGGATTCCTGAATCTGAAATTATCTGAGGAGTATCTGGCAGAGTATCTTCGTGAGATGCAGGCAGATGAGCGTTACGGTTGCGAGAAGACTGCCGAGCCAAAGACGATCATCGTGGATTACGGCGGAGCCAATGTGGCAAAACCATTGCATGTGGGACATCTTCGTTCAGCAGTTATCGGTGAGAGTGTAAAGCGTATGAGCCGTTATATCGGTCATAATGTGATTGGTGATGTACATTTGGGAGACTGGGGTCTGCAGATGGGACTGATCATCACAGAACTTCATGAACGGAAGCCTGAGCTGGTATATTTTGATGAGGCTTATGAAGGCGAGTATCCGGAAGAAGCACCGTTTACCATTTCCGAGCTGGAGGAGATTTACCCGACAGCAAGTGGAAAATCAAAAGAAGATGCCGCTTATAAAGAGGCAGCTATGCAGGCGACTTTTGAACTTCAGAAGGGCAGAAGAGGATATATCGCTCTATGGAAACACATTTTATCCGTATCCATTGCTGACCTGAAAAAGAACTATGACAGTCTGAATGTATCCTTTGATCTCTGGAAAGGAGAGTCCGATGCGGATCCGTATATCGCACCGATGGCAGAGCAGATGAAGAAAGACGGATTTGCTTATATGAGCGAGGGTGCACTGGTAGTAGATGTCAGCGAGGAGCGTGATGCAAAAGAAATTCCGCCGTGCATGATCTTAAAATCTGACGGTGCCTCTCTCTATACAACGACAGATCTGGCTACCATTGTATGGCGTATGAAAGATTACCATCCGGACCAGATGGTATATCTGGCAGACAAGCGTCAGGAACTTCATTTTGTACAGGTATTCCGTTGTGCGAAAAAAACCGGTTTGGTAGATGACAGCACAGAACTGAAATTCATCGGATTTGGTACTATGAATGGAAAGGATGGCAAACCGTTCAAAACCCGTGAAGGTGGTGTTATGCGTCTGGAAAAACTGGTGGGTGACATTCAGAACGAGATGTACCAGAAGATTTCCGAGAACAATACGATGGAAAAAGAAGATGCAGAGAAGACCGCAAAGCAGGTTGCATTATCTGCCATCAAATACGGAGATTTATCCAATCAGGCTTCCAAAGACTATATCTTTGATATTGACCGCTTTATTTCCTTTGAAGGAAATACCGGCCCATATATCCTGTATACCATCGTGCGTATCAAATCTATTTTGAAAAAATATGCACAGAGTGGCAAGAGCGCAGCAGATTACACCATTCAGGCAGCACATTCTGCCAGTGAGAAGAATCTGATGCTGGAACTGGCCCGCTTCAACGAAGTAATGACAAATGCGGCAGAAGAGCTTGCACCGCATAAAATCTGTGCTTATATTTACAGTCTTGCAAATGCCCTGAATCATTTCTATCATGAGACAAAAATCATGGTGGAAGAGGATGCGGCTGTACAGGCAGGTTATATTCGCCTGTTGGAACTGACCAGAGATGTTCTGGAGACATGTATCGATGTTCTTGGCTTTGATGCACCGGAGAAAATGTAAACGTAATCATACAGAAAACCCATGCCAATCATTTGTTGCATAAATGATTGGCATGGGTTTTTATAATGTGCATTCGTAAATGCGTTTAGTAACCAAGTTCTTCTCCGACCAGGATCAGTTTGATACGTCCTTTGATGGCACTTCTTCGGGTAATAACAGTATGGCTGCAGATGCATCCTTCCGCAAAGCAGTCATGGCAGCTTCCGGTCAGTGCGCAGGGGGTCTTGCGGTCAAGACGAATGGCATTTGGAGGAGAAGCGATATTTTTTACTCTGGATTCAGCTTCTTCCAGCGTGGCAGCGACCTTGTTCATGCCGGCAATAATAATAACATTTTCCGGCCCGTAGATTAAAGCAGCTACGCGGTTTCCGGTACCGTCGGTATTGACAAGCTGACCGTCTAATGTGATGGCATTGGTGCTCATAAAATAGTAGTCACAGGATAATGCCTTGTGATAGATTTCTTTTACTTCCTCTGGGGAACAGGCTTTGGAGCGATCCAGCAATGTGATATCGGTGCGTTTCTGCAGGGCATCCATCAGGCCACATTCGTTCATGGTCATGGAGCCTCCAAAGGATACACTGGAACCCGGTGTTACATAAGAAAGAGCTTTTTTGACTGCTTTTTCGCTGGTTTCACAGTAGCATCCCTCATAGCCGCGCTGTTCAATGTTTTTTAGAATCGTTTCTGCGGCAACTTTATAATATTCCTGTTTTGGTGTCATAAAAAGAACCTCCTTGTTAAAATGTTGCAACAATTTGCAGATGACACCTGTAGAGGTGAAGTCATCTCATATCTGATATAGTGCATCAATCTGGTGAGAAAGTCAAGTGCAGTGCCCAATGTCCGGTAAACAGTAACGAAAAATAAAAAAGCGTAAAGAAAGAAGATTCAAGTCGAACGCACGTGAGACTTGGTGCGTGATTCTGGTCAGCGAAAGCT
>OGTL01003036.1_pt1 | contig 11607 bp, 10 predicted proteins | sample 1553601 | NCBI WGS metagenome assembly OGTL01 (sample SAMEA2580112, study PRJEB22360) | human gut metagenome | biome: human gut; feature: human-associated habitat; material: faeces | place: Denmark | collected 2008/2010 | reverse complement strand
GCCCATCATCGGGCGGCGGCGGGTGGCCGGCTTGCGGCAGCGGCTTGGCGTGTTGGCTACGAGGCATCTGCACCGATTTACGGGCCGCCTCGACCAGCTGGTAGAAGGCTTCCGACGCCGCCAACACCACGACGGCCTCAAGAACCCAACCCCACCACGGCAACGCCTGCGTTCGTGTCGCCGGGTTCATGAACTGCAGCAGCGGATAATGCATGACGTACAGCGAGAACGATCGCGACCCGATATAGCGTAGGGGAGCACAACCCAGCACGTGCGACCAGATTGAGTCATTGTTCACGGCACAGGCCAAGGCGCACAACGATATGAACGCGGTAATCAGGTACCCGCCTTGGTACATGTACGACAGATACCCGTTGGCGAACCAGAATCCGGTCAGCAGTGCCGCCAAAGCCGCGGTGCCAAGAACATTGCAGACGATAGTGAGACGGGCGCCCGTCTTGTCGCCGGCCTGACGTTCGATCTGCACTGTTTGCGAAGCCGCTCCAGCTTCCGCAGCTTCCGTACCTCGCGAGGAAGGCGCAATCCAGATAGCCAACAGCGCGCCGGCGGCCAGCTCGGCGAGGCGAGTATCGGTACCGTAATACACGCGGGAGGTATTGGCCGGGTCAAACAGCAGCACCATGTCGGCGGTGGAAGCAGCCATGATGACAAGAATCGCCATGGAGCGCACCCATTTGGACTTGGTGATTTTGCCGAGCACCACCATCAGCAACGGCCAAACCAGATAGAACTGCATCGTCACGCCCAAGAACCACAGATGGGTCAGAGGAGAAGGCAATCCGGCCGCCTCGAAATACGGCACCTTGCGGAAGATGTACACCCAATTGCTGGCGAACAAGGCGCTCGGCAGCGAATCGGAAACCACTTTCTGCAACAGGCTGGGAGCGAACATCCAAGTGAGCCAAGGCACCACGGCAATGGTCGCCAGCATCACCGGCCATAAACGAGTAATGCGGCGGATCAGATATCGGCCATATCCAAAGGACCCGGTGCGGTCCACCATGTTCAGTACCGAACGTGTGGCAAGAAAACCGGTGATAACGAAAAACATCGTCACGCCAATGAATCCGCCCTGCAATAGCGACGGGCGGGTGTGGAATGCTATGACTCCAAGAATCGCCAGAGCGCGCAGTCCATCGATACCCCTGAAATGGGCAGGCACAGACGATCGAGATGGTGCAGGTTTCAAGGTTATGCTCACAGTATTCTAAGTGTACTCTCAGGAATCGTTAGGTATACTGCCCGGATTACGCATATCTCAGGTAGTGACCTATGCCGTTATGACTTATGACTTCCGGCAACCCGCACCGAAACCGCCGGAATGGTGACATAATCAGAACCATGATTCTTCATCTGCATCTGGTCCGTCACGGACAGACCTATTTCAACCGATACAACCGTCTGCAGGGATGGTCGAATTCGCCGCTGACCGAGTCGGGCGTCGCCGATGCCGTCAAGGCCGGTGAGCGACTGAAAGGATTGACGTTCGCCGCCGCCTACTGTTCGGACACCACGCGTGCCCAGCAGACGGCCGAGAAAATTCTCGACATCAACGAAGCCGCGGGTAACCCGCGCCCCGCACTCGTGACGGACATGCACTTCCGCGAGCAGTTCTACGGCTACTACGAGGGACTTGACATGGCCATGGCCTGGTACGCCGCGGGAGCGCCCCACGGCGTCAAAACCTACAACCAAATCGTCGAGAAGTTCGGGTTGGGGGCCTCGCGTGATTTTCTCAAGGAAGCCGATCCCTTCCACGACGCGGAATCCGATGAGGAATATTGGACGCGCGTCGAAGGTGCGTTCCGTCTTATCGCCGACAACCCGAATCTCAAGGACGGCGACGATGTGCTGCAGATTTCGCATGGCAACACACTGCTTAGCCTCGGTCACCGGTTCGGCGGCCCTGACCTCGATCTGAACGAACGCCCGGCCAATGGTTCGGTAACCGTGATCGACTTCGACACCGACAAGCCGTTCGGCGAAGCCGTGACCATCGTTTCGTACGGCAAGTAGCAAATAGCAAGCAATACATATCGAATAGCACGTACGGTCCACGGCGGCACGCCGCAAACGAAAGCGTCAGCAGGACAGCCTTTCGCCTATAGCCGCATACGCCCACGCGCACGGTTTTCGCCCTGCGCATGCAATGGTATGCCAAGAAATAGGGAAGGAGTGCTACCCTTAGGCGAGTAAGTGTGACCGCAAGGAGGAAACAATGGGAGTCGGAGAGATCGCTGGCCTGATCGCGGCCATCGCGTTCGCAGTATTGGCCGGTTTCATGATCTATCCGCTGATCAGGCTGGGCAAGATGTTTGATCAGATATCGCAGACGGTCCGGGAGTCCGGTGAACACGCCATCCCCGCGCTGGACGAAGGCGTGACCACCGTCAAGCAGGTCAACAAGTCGCTCGAAGACGTGAACAAGATTTCCGCCGCGGCTTCCACCACCGCCAACAACGTTGGTGCGTTGACCGATCTGTATGGCTCCTTCCTCGGTAAGCCCATCATCAAGATCGCTTCCACCTTCTACGCGCTGAAAACCACGGGTCAGTCCTTCCTTGCGAAGAACGCCGCGAAAACCACCGTCAACGACACCGCCGAGAAGGGGGAGTGATGTTCAAACGCATCTTCTGGGTCGGCGTCGGCGTGGCCATCGGAATCGTTGCCGTCACCAAGGCACAGGCCTATGTCAAGGCCAATACGCCTGATGCGGCACGCCAGTTCCTGCTTGGCCCCGATCAGGACAATGTGCCGATGAAAACACTCGAAGGGTTGGTCAACGAGTTCAATGCCACCCGTCGAGCCCGCGAGGCTGAGCTCAACCGTCAGTACATCGAGCGCGCCAACTGACACGCGCATGCCGCCTTGCCATCTAGTCACTGAATCAGCTAGAACAAACTAATCCTCATAATCCAGTCTTTTCCACCAATACCAGGCGCAACTGCGCCCATTACCCAAACAAGGAGTTCATCCGCTCATGCGCACTGCGGACATCGCAAAGCGATACCTCGATTATTTTGCCAAGCACGACCATCTCATCGTGCCCTCGGCATCCCTGATTTCCCCGAACCCCACCACGCTTTTCACCATCGCCGGCATGGTGCCGTTCATCCCGTACCTGATGGGTGAGCAGACCCCGCCGAAGCGCCGCATGGCCTCCAACCAGAAGTGCGTGCGTACGCTCGACATCGACGAGGTCGGCAAGACCACCCGCCACGGCACCTTCTTCCAGATGCTCGGCAACTTCTCCTTCGGCGACTACTTCAAGGAAGAGGCCATCCACTACGCCTGGGAGCTGCTCACCACCTCGCAGGATGAGGGCGGCTACGGCTTCGACCCCGAGAAGCTGTGGATGACCACGTTCACCGACGATGACGAAGCCCGTTCCATGTGGATCAACGAGGGCGTGGACCCCGAGCACATCCAGAAGATGGGCATGGAAGACAACTTTTGGACCACCGGTGGCCCCGGACCCGGCGGCCCCTGCTCCGAAATCTACGTGGACCGCGGCCCCGCCTTCGGCAAGGAAGGCGGCCCGATTGCCGACGAGAACCGCTACATCGAGATCTGGGACCTCGTGTTCGAGAACTACGAGGTCGACAACGTCAAGTCCAAGACCGACCTGCACATCGTGGGCGAGCTTGAGAACAAGAACATCGATACCGGTGCCGGCTTGGAACGTCTGGCCTACCTGCTGCAGGGCAAGAACAACATCTACGAGACCGATGAGGTCTTCCCGGTCATCGAGGCCGCCGAGCAGCTCTCCGGCCTGAAGTACGGCGAGAACGAGGACGCCGACGTGCGCTTCCGCGTGGTCGCTGACCACGTGCGCTCCGCCCTGATGATCATGTCCGACGGCGTGCGCCCGTCCAACGTGGGCCGTGGCTACGTGCTGCGCCGCCTGCTGCGCCGCACCGTGCGCTCCATGCGCATGCTCGGCGTGACCGATCCGGTGCTGCCCACCCTCTTCCCGACCTCCAAGGCCGCCATGGAGGCCAGCTACCCGGAGCTCAACGACACCTTCCATGAGGTGTCCGAATCCGCGTATGGCGAGGAAGACGCCTTCCGCCGCACCCTTGAGACCGGCACCACGATTCTCGACGTGGCCGTCAACAAGGCCAAGAGCGATTCCGCCGAGCCCGTCGTGGCCGGCGAGGACGCCTTCAAGCTGCACGACACCTACGGCTTCCCGATTGAGATCACCCTCGAAATGGCCGCCGATCAGGGCGTCAAGGTCGATGAGGCGAAGTTCCGCGAGCTCATGGCCGAGCAGAAGAGCCGTGCCCGTGCAGATGCCCTGAAGAAGCGTCACAATGTGGATCTGTCGGTCTATGACGATTTCAAGAAGACGCTGGTCCAGCCCATCGACTTCCTTGGTTACACCGACATGTCCGCCCGCGCCAAGGTGCTGGGCATCATGCAGGAAGGCAAGGGCTCCGTCCCCGCAGTCACCGGTCCGGCCACCATCGAAGTCATTCTCGACCGCACTCCGTTCTATGCGCAGGCCGGTGGCCAGCTCGCCGATCAGGGCGAGATCCTTTCCGACGATGGTGCTGTGCTCGAAGTCGACGATGTGCAGAAGCCCATCAAGGACCTCATCGTCCACCAGTGCCGTCTGACCGAAGGCACGCTGGTCGTCGGCGCCGAAGTCAACGCCAACATCGACCTGGCCCGCCGTGGCGCCATCGCCCGCTCGCACACCGCCACGCACATGGTGCACAAGGCGCTGCGTGAGGAGCTGGGCCCGCAGGCCACCCAGCGCGGCTCCGAAGACGCCCCGAACCGTCTGCGCTTCGACTTCCAGTGGTCCAAGGCCCCGGCCAAGTCCGTGATCTCCGCAGTCGAGGAGCGCGTCAACGACAAGCTGCGCGACAACCTCGCCGTGACCACCAAGGAAATGAAGTTCGACGACGCCATCGCCCTCGGTGCCATGCACCTGTTCGGCGAGAAGTACGGCGACATCGTACGCGTGGTCTCCATCGGCGAAGATGGATGGAGCCGTGAGCTTTGTGGTGGTACCCATATCGACCATGTGGGCAAGATCGGTGCCATCAACATCATGTCCGAAGCCTCCATCGGCTCCGGCGTGCGTCGTGTCGATGCGGTTGTGGGCGAAAGCGCTTATGAGTTCAACGCTCGCGAGCATGCGCTGGTCTCACAGCTTTCCGACATGGTCAATGCCCGTCCGGACGAGCTTGCCGACCGTGTGAACGCACTGCTTGCCAGGCTCAAGGAATCCGACCGTCGTCTTGCGACCATGTACGAATCCCAGCTTGCGGCTTCCGTGCCTGCTTTGGTTTCCGAAACCAAGGCATCCCAGGCTCCGGTCAAGGTGGCAGCGAAGAACGTCGAGCACTTCGGCTCTTTCGACGCGCTGCGCAAGACCGTGCTGGATGTGCGCGGACAGCTTGGTGAGGAATTCCCGGTTGTGGTGGCTCTCGCCGGTGTGAACGAGGAAGGCAAGCCTATGGTTGCCGTGGCCACTAACGAGGCTGCACGCAAGCAGGGTATCAAGGCCGGCGATTTGGTTCGTGGCGCTTCCAAGATCCTTGGCGGTGGTGGCGGCGGCAAGCCGGACTTCGCCCAGGGTGGCGGCGCGGATGCCACCAAGATCAATGAGGCGCTTGAGGCTTTGGCCAATCAGGCCATGAAGGGCTGAACCACCAAGCATGGTTTGGCTTGGCATTGATTTAGGTGATGCCAGGGTTGGACTCGCACTGTCTGATCCTGGCATCACTCTTGCACACCCCGCAGGCAATATTCAGGTCTACGGGGATTCGTTCCGTGCATTGGACGAGGTCGTGGACGTCATCGAAGACGAATCGGTCGACCATGTGGTAGTCGGATTGCCGTTGCTACTAAGCGGAGAAGAAGGCAAAAGCGCGAAAAAAGCACGGCGATGGACTGTTAATCTTGAGAAGAGACTGCGTGTCGCAGTAGATGATGAGAACTATGCGCTAAAGGAAGTGCCGTCCATCGAATTGGTGGATGAGCGTCTAACTACGGTGACTGCACATCATCAGCTATTCGATGCGCAGGTCGGTGGACGAAAGCACCGTCCGATGGTCGACCAGCAGTCTGCAGTGGTGATATTGCAGACGGCCATCGACCGAAGAGAGAGACCAGAGGAGAGAGGCCTGTGACTGATAATCTCGACGATTTTTTCTCCGATAACGCGCAGTGGGTGAATTCGTCGGATGATGCATCCTTCGTTTCGGCAATGCCGCCGCAACCACCGAAATCACGTAAGGACATGCGTCGTCACCGTGAGCAGAAGCGTCGTCGCCGCTATATCACCATTATCGCCGCTCTGGTGGTGATCGTGCTGATCGGTGTCGGCGGATTCTTCGGCGTGCGCGCGCTGAAACATTGGAAGGCCGTGAACGAAGCGAATTCTCAAAGCCAAATCGAGGATTACACGGGCCCAGGCGATAAAGGCGTGACGTTTGTCGTGGAATCCGGGCAGGGAGCCGCGGAAATCGCGGACAACCTTGTTAAAGCTAAAATCGTCAAATCCGCAGCCGCCTTCACTTCCGCAGTAAGCGGAGCTGGCGCCACGTTGTATCCGGGATCATACGCATTGAGGACGCATATGAGGGCGTCCGATGTGGTCAAGGTGCTTTCTGACCAAAGCCAGGCCGGCGGTTTTGCCGAAGTGCGTGCGGGTGAACGTGTGTCGGACGTCATCGAAAATGCGGCGAGTGTGTCCGGCTTGGATGTTTCACAGTTCCAAGCCGTGATGGACGGTGGCGGTGCTGGAATCCTTCCTGACGAGGCCGGCGGCAAATTCGAGGGATGGCTTGAACCAGGCAGCTACAATGTGCAAAACAAGTCAGCGGAAGACATCATCAAGGAAATGGTCGACGCGCGAGTGAGCAAACTCGATTCCTTGGGCGTACCTACAGGCAGCGAACGTGAGCGCATCCTGAATATCGCATCCATCGCGGAGGCGGAAGTCGGCAGCGAAAAATACTACGGCCAGGTGGCAAGAGTGATTCTCAACCGTCTTGACGCCGATATGGCTCTCGGCATGGATACCACGGTCGCCTACGGTCTTGGTATTTCCGCAAGCCAGTTGACCGATGACCAGTTGGGCGATGACAGCAACGCGTACAACACCAGAATCCACAAGGGACTGCCGCCCACGCCAATCAGCAACCCTGGAGATGGCGCGATCACAGCAGCCGTCAATCCTCCGGACGGCAAGTGGCTGTACTTTGTCACCACAAACCTGCAGACCGGCGAAACGAAATTCGTGGAAACCGAAGATGAGTTCTGGCAGATTCGCGACGAGTACAAGAACAACAACGAGAACGCGAACTGATCTCAGAATAAAACGCCAATCGCAATGCCTATCGCCCCAGCTGCCACAAGCGCTGGGGCGAACGGCGTTTTACCGGCATATGCGGTATGCTTCTGCGGATCGAAACGTGTCCACAAAACGAGCCATAACAAGCCGACCACACCAATCGCAAGCCACCAAAACACCACGGCGAACAGACCGAACATGCCGACTGCCAATCCCATCAGCAAGGTGGCGGTGACATCGCCAAAACCCAATGAACCAGGTTTCACCAAAGCGAGCGCGCATTGCAGTACGGCCGACAGTACGGCGAAGAGTATTGCCTGCAATGCCAGGTACAGAGTGTTGATGGAAAGCGCGTATATGAGGTTTACGATGATTTGCGCTGTGCATCCGGTGGCGATCCAGGCGCGTGGAATGCGGCGTGAACGGATGTCTTCAACGCTGATGGCCAGTCCACAAAGCAGACTTGGCAGGCAAATCATATACCACATACCGTTAAGATAGTCCACTAGTTGCATTCGTGAGAAAAGGAGTTGGCATGTTGCGTTGGCAGACAGCAGGCGAGTCGCATGGTGAGGCGCTTGTCGCCATGATTGAGGGATTGCCCGCGGGCGTTCATATCACCACGGAGGATATTGTTGGCGCGTTGGCGCGTCGTCGTCTTGGGTATGGTCGTGGCGCGCGTATGAAGTTCGAGCAGGACAAGGTTCGTATGCTGACTGGTGTGCGTTTTGGTGAGACGATTGGTTCTCCGGTGGCCATCGAGATCGCCAACACCGAGTGGCCGAAGTGGACTGAGGTGATGAGTGCGGATCCGCTTGATCATGAGCTTGCTCGTGAGGGCCGCAATGCCCCGTTGTCTCGCCCGCGTCCGGGGCATGCGGATTTGACTGGCATGCGTAAGTATGGTTTTGATGATGCTCGTCCGGTGTTGGAGCGTTCTTCCGCGCGTGAGACGGCTTCGCGTGTGGCGTTGGGTGAGGTTGCCAAGCAGTTCTTGGAGCAGGCGTTCGGTATTCGTACCGTTTCGCATGTGCTTTCCATTGGTGGCGCAGGTATTACCGATCCGCAGCAGGCCACGCTTCCCAAGCCGGAGGATCTTGAGGCGTTGGACGCTTCTCCGGTGCGCACTCTTGACAAGAATGCGGAAGAGCGGATGATTGCCCGTATTGATGAGGCGAAGGAGAACGCCGATACGTTGGGCGGTGTGATCGAGGTTGTGGTGTACGGCGTTCCCGCAGGCGTGGGCACGTATGTTGAATCGGATCGTCGTCTTGATGCTGCTCTTGCCAGTGCGGTGATGGGTATTCAGGCCATCAAGGGCGTGGAGATCGGTGATGGTTTCCTTGAGGCCATGCGTCCGGGTTCTCAGGCTCATGACGAAATGGTGGTGGGCGATGACGGCCGTATTGCGCGTCTAAGCAACCGTGCGGGTGGTATCGAGGGTGGCATGTCGAATGGGCAGCCGATCGTCGTACGTGCGGCGATGAAGCCGATTCCTTCCATTCCGAAGGCGTTGCGTACCGTCGATGTGACCACGGGCGAGCCGGCGCAGGCCATTACCCAGCGTTCCGACAATACTGCGGTTCCGGCGGCGGCTGTTGTTGCCGAGGCGATGGTGCGTTTGACCATCGCGCAGTATGTGCTTGAGAAGTTTGGCGGCGATTGCGTTGCCGAAACCAAGCGTAACGCCGAGCAGTACGTTGCCTCATGGCCTGAGCATATGAGGTGATTCGTCTATGAGTGGTATGCGTAGGCCTGTCGCCGTGATCATCGGCATGATGGGGGCGGGCAAGACTCGTGTCGGCAAGGAAGTGGCGCAGATGATGAATCTGCCGTTCGCCGATGCGGACAATGAGATTGAGCATGATGCCGGAATGCGGATTCCCGAGTACTTCGAAAAGTATGGGGAACCGGAATTCCGGAGGCTGGAAAGCGACGTCGTGCTTGATATGCTCGAGGATTTCGACGGTATCTTTTCCTTGGGTGGGGGAGCGCCGATGACGCCTTCCATTCAGGAAGGATTGGCGCAGTATATCGCGGACGGTGGCAAGGTCGTGTATCTTATGGCCGATCCTGAGGAAGCCATGGAGCGGGCAAATCGCGGTGGAGGCCGTCCGATGCTTAATGGCGATGCCAATGAGCGTTGGAAGAAGCTCTACAAGGAACGTGACCCGGTGTTCAGGAGCGTGGCGAACGTGCATGTGGGCACGCGTGGCCAGTCTCCCCAAGCCGCGGCGAGAAAGCTGATGGAAATGATTGATCAACGTATAGTCCATGTCACCGGTTCCACCATCGAACCATACGATGTTCGTATCGGAGAGGGTGTGATGGGCCAGCTTGCGCAGGTGTTGGGAAGCAAGCCTGCCAAAGTGGCGCTTATCCACACCCAGCCGGTGCAGCGTCATTCGGACCGTGCGCGTACTTTGTTGCGTCAGGCGGGCTATGATGCGTACGATATTGTGATTCCCGACGCGGAGGCCGGCAAGACCATTGAAGTGGCCAATGGTATCTGGCAGCGTTTGGGGGATGAGGGTTTCACTCGTTCTGACGCGATCGTCGGCCTTGGTGGCGGCGCGGCAACCGATTTGGCGGGGTTTGTGGCTGCCACATGGATGCGTGGCATTCGCTACGTGAACTGCCCGACGTCGTTGCTGGCCATGGTTGACGCTTCGACCGGCGGTAAAACCGGCATCAATACCCCTCAGGGGAAGAACCTGGTCGGCTCTTTCTATACGCCTGCCGGAGTGCTTGCCGATCTGAAATCGCTTGCGTCACTGCCGAACGACATCTTCATCGAAGGATTGGGCGAGGTCGCCAAGTCCGGTTTCATCATGGACCCGGAGATTCTGCAGATCCTCGAGGACCATGCCGGTGAATTGCGTGCCTTCGACGGGTCGACGTTCTTGGATTCCGGCCTGAAGGATGTGGTCGCGGAGCTGATCGAACATACCGTGAGCGTGAAGGCCTACCATGTGTCCGCTGACCTTAAAGAGGCGGGATTGCGCGAATTCCTCAACTATGGGCATACGCTCGGTCATGCCATCGAGAAGCTTGAGCATTTCCGCTGGCGTCATGGTAATGCGGTGGCGGTCGGTTGCGTGTATGCGGCCGAACTGTCGCATCTTCTGGGGTACATCGATCAGGATCTCGTGGACTATCATCGTTCGTTGTTGGGATCTCTGGGGCTGCCTACGTCCTGGAACAATGGCACATGGGATGATGTGCTCGCATTGATGCACCGGGATAAGAAGGCTCGCGGCAATAAGCTTCGTTTCGTGGTGCTTGAGGGCGTCGGCCATCCGATTCATCTTGAGGATCCGCCTGCGGACGCCGTTGAAGAGGCGTTCCGTCGTATTCAGCAGTAAACAAGGTAGGGAAGTGGAATATGACTAAAGTAGTGGTCGTCAATGGGCCGAATCTTGGTCGTCTTGGCGTGCGTCAGCCTGACGTGTATGGCAAGCAGGATCTTGAAACCCTGCGTACCCTGTGCGCGCAGTGGGGCAGCGAGCTTGGTCTTGACGTGGAAGTGCGTCAAAGCGATGACGAAGCCGAGATGATCGGCTGGATGCACCAGGCCGCCGACGAGAAGACCCCGGTCGTGATGAATCCGGCGGCTTTCACCCATTACTCCTACGGTCTGGCCGATGCCGCGCATATGGTGATCGATGAGGGATTGCCGCTGATGGAGGTTCACATCTCCAATCCATCCGCACGCGACGAATTTCGCAAGCGTTCCGTGATCTCGCCAGTAGCGACGGGCACTATCACCGGTATGGGGTTCTATGGCTACAAGCTGGCGTTGGATGCGGTGGCGCATCTGTTGGAATCGAAGTGATGATTTTCCGATTTCCCCTTGAGATAGTCTCGGAGGAACTATGAATGCCGGATGCTCTTGATGGGCATCCGGTTTTTACATAGCATTGCATTCGTTTGCAGAAAAAGCTGCAACAATCGCAAATATGATTGCCGTTTTGCGCAACACAATGAATTGTTGCTGAAAGCATTTTCTTTCGCTTGTCCTTCTTTTCCGTATATTGCAATCGGTCACGCTGTTTCATTGCGATGCGCAGCATCTACTGTACGATGAACCCCGATCTAGGGTGCAAACGTATGCACATTCATCGCAGAGTGTGTCTTAGATGATCCGCAGGTAACGCGGATGACCATGGCGCATACGTTGTCGAAGGGCGGAACCTGCCATGGGGGCCGGAATTCGATCTCAACGATGAGAACGGAGAACAATGGTCGTTCAGCGAATGAATCGGCCGGCTAGC
>OGTL01003017.1_pt1 | contig 11681 bp, 9 predicted proteins | sample 1553601 | NCBI WGS metagenome assembly OGTL01 (sample SAMEA2580112, study PRJEB22360) | human gut metagenome | biome: human gut; feature: human-associated habitat; material: faeces | place: Denmark | collected 2008/2010 | reverse complement strand
TGATTTTCAACGACGGTGGCAGCCAGCAGTATCCGGGCTCCCGGCAGCCGGGCATCGACTACAACGGCGGCACCGTAACGTGGGATGGTTCGTCTGCTTCGTTGAAGGCCGTGGATTGCACCGTGGTGGTGCCTCCTGACGACGACAAGAACGTGCAGATCACGTTCAAGGCGACCGGCGTTGACCTGAAGTCCGGCGAGAGGGCCTACGTGGTCGGTGACTGGGGCCAAGGCAAGGGCAAGACCTGGAACCGCGCCGGTGGCGTCGAGCTCACTACCGTGGGCGGCGAACTGACCGGAACCGCGACCGTGGCCAAGGGCCAGTCCATGACCATGCGCCTGATCAAGGTTTCCGCTGACGGCAAGACCACGTGGGATCCGTCCACCGACCGCAAGACCACCGCCGACAAGGCCAAGACCCTCACCCTCAAGTGGGATGAGCGCCAGGTTTCGCAAAGCGTGGACGTGACCATCAACGCGGCCGCCGACTTGAAGAGCGGCGAAAGCCTGTACGCGGTAGGCGACTGGGGTCAGGACGGCAAGACCTGGACCCGCGCCTCCGGCATCCGCCTGACCGCCACGGGAGCCGACGGCGTCTACTCCGGCACCGCGAACGTGAAGACCGGCAAGTCCATGACCTTCCGCCTGATCAAGGTCGACGCGAACGGCAAGACCACGTGGGATCCGACCACCGACCGCAAGACCACCGCCGACAAGGCCAAGACCGTTGGCGTGGCCTGGGATGTGAACACCGTGAACGAGGACGGCACCGTGCCGGTAACGTTCGCAATCACCGGTGACGGCGTCTCGAACGGCAAGCTCACCATCCAGAAGGGCCAGCTCGCGAACCTCTCCGTGAAGGGCGCCACGGGTGATCCCGACATGTGGTGGAGCGACGGCGCGGCGGTGGCGGTTTCCGGAACCGGTGTCGTGTACGGCGTCGAGACGGGAACCGCAAAGGTGAATGTGAAGGCCGCGGGCAAGACCGCAACCATCACCATCACCGTCAAATAAGGAATCAAACGGATTTCATAAAGCCATACATCCACCGGTCTGACCGGTAGATCTCAGGGGCGTGCGATTTCAATATGTGATATTGGAGTCGTGCGCCCTGTTTTTCATAATCGTTTGCAATGATCTGCAAACGTTTTTTCTTGTAATCCCAACATGATGGCAGCGAAACGCCGAAGTAGTAATGAAACAGTTGTGACGAGATTTTCAATATTTATGAAAGAGGCGATCCTGAAATTGCCATATCGGGGGTGTTGGATGGCGTGTGTGGGGTGTGATTAAAGCTTTAAATCAGTTCGTTTTCACGTCGTGTATGCAAACGTCTGCAATCTCTTGCAAAACATGATAATTTGTAAAATAATCTTGAAAAAGCTTGAAAAATGGGGTTTGTAAAACGGGAGTGTCTGACGTTTGGTGAAATCTAGATGAACTGTTGAGATAAAATGAAAACGTATGCTGTACCCTCCAGACAAGGGGGAGGGTGAAGTATAAGGGCGTGCTTTGGCAGTAGTGCGCGTCCGGTATAGAAGGGATGACAGTGATGGCGGACTCCGACATCACGGTGGCCGTGGCCACGCATAAGGCGTACCGTATGCCGATCGACGGCGTATATATGCCGTTGCAGGTCGGTAGGGCGTTGCATCCGAACGTCGATTTGGGTATGACGTGCGACAACACCGGCGATAATATTTCGCAGTTGAACGCACAATATTCCGAACTGACCGGACTGTATTGGATGTGGAAAAACTGCGATGCCGACTATCAGGGATTGGTGCACTACCGCCGTCATTTTGCCAAAAATGACAGTGCGAAACGCCACGGAGACGAAAACGAACGCTTCAGCTGCATCGCAGGAAAACAAGACTATGCGCGTCTGCTCGATACGTGCGAAATCATTGTGCCGGAACGACGCAACTACTATATCGAAACCGTATATTCACATTACGAGCACACCATGCAGGAAGGCCAGCTCGATGCGACACGAAGCATTATCGCGCAAACCAATTCCGACTACCTCGACGCATTCGACGCGCAAATGAACAAAACCTCGGCGCACCTGTTCAACATGTTCGTGATGCGCAAAGACCTCATCAACGAATACTGCTCGTGGATGTTTCCCATCATCGGAGAACTGGCCAAGCATATCGATTCAAGCTCATACAGCGTCTTCGAAATGCGATTTCCCGGACGCATCAGCGAAATCCTCTTCGATGTATGGCTGGAAACCAACCATTACCCGTACGTCGAAATGCCTATCATCAGCCCCGAACCAGTGGACTGGATCAAAAAGGGGTCCGGTTTCCTTATGGCGAAATTCGTAGGCAAAAAGTACGTGAAAAGCTGCTGAAAACAGGTCTTATGGCAGTTTCGACCCAACCCCTCATCAGCGTGATAGTGCCGGTCTACAACGTGGAACGGTATCTCGACCAATGCGTGGAAAGTCTTATCGGGCAAACCTACGAACGATTGGAAATCATACTGGTCGACGACGGATCCACCGATTCCTCCTGCGAACAGTGCAATGCTTGGGCGAATCGTGACAACCGCATTCGTGCGGTGCGCCAATGCAATGCCGGCTTGGCGGCGGCCCGTAACACCGGGCTCGACCTTGCCAAAGGCGAATACATCGGATTCGTGGATTCCGACGATTACGTGCTTCCCGATATGTTCGGCACGTTGCTGCACAATCTGCAGGAATCCGACGCCGACCTGTCGATCATCTCGTACGAACGGGAAAACCCTGACGGCAGCACCTACTGCAACGCTTTTCCCGACAAGAAAATCGTCATGACCTCGCAGGAAGCATTCGCCTATGTGAATCAGCATGGCTACTTTTATGTGACCGCGTGGGACAAACTCGCCAAAAAAGAACTCTTCGATAACCTGCGCTACCCGCTCGACGCCGTCTATGCGGAAGATTCGCCGGTCACCTACCAGCTGCTCGACAAGGCGGATCGCATCGTATACGATTCCACGCCGCTGTACCGTTACAGAATGTCGGAAAACAGTCAGTCGCATGGCATCACCGACAAATTCGCACAATCCACCGGAGCCATGCTCGACTTGGTGCGAACCAAATATCCGCATGTTGAAGCATATGCCGCATATGGGCATCTCGAATCCATTGTCGGTACCTGCAATCGCATCATGCTCGCGCATCAACGCAAGCAATGGGCGCAATTCGAACGGTATGCGCGTACGGAATTGCGCGAATTGCTGCCAATGGTGGAACGCAAGGGAATCATTGGGAAAAGTCAACTGCTGCAATGGAAACTCCTGGCCACCTCTCCGACGCTGTACGGCATGATGTACGCGCTGTACAAGCGACGGCATCCGGAAATCGCATCACATTAGGCATGGTGATGAGATGACCTCGACCATACTGTTCTTGACATTGCTGGCATTGCTGGTGCTGCTGATAGTGGCATATCGCGGGGATTTCGCGGAACCATCCATACTATTCGTGGTCGGATTCACGCTCGCGGTATTCAATGGACTCACCAATTACCGGACCTGGGATTTCGACCTGTCGATGCAAACCTGCTTCGTGGTTGGATTCGGCACGTTCGCATTCGCATTGACGGCTTACGGTGTGAAGGTGTTTTTCCGCAGCTGCGTCGGACATCGGACAGCACATCGGGAATACGGTGAGCCGCAAGATATCGTTCTGCCGATGTGGGTGTACGTTGGCGGCCTGCTGTTCACCGGTTTGGCATTGCTGATCGTGTCACGGCAGATAATCTCATTGACACTGCCCTACGGGGGAGACGGCTCTCTGGACAAAGCCATCGGCTTGTATGACAAACTCAACAAATTCAGCACCAAAGGCGTGGCCCTCTCTGGAATTCCCTCGCTACTGCATCTGGCGACCAACGCCATGGCCTATGCGTGGCTGTTTCTCGCCATGCGCAGCGTGGTGGTCCGTTCGTTGCACAACGATTATCTTGCGGTCATCAATGTGTTGGCGGCCGTTCCGATGACGTTGATTTCCGGCGGACGCAATAGCCTCATTCAGCTTGGCGTTGCCGCATGGACATACTGGGCGTTGTTCCGCAGGCAGAACAACCGTTGGAAAGGCATGCGGCTCGGCTTCCGCACTGTGTTGAAATTCGTGGCCATCGCGCTCGTGGGATTGGCTTCGTTCAAGCCACTGCTGTCGCTGATGGGACGCAAGGCGGGCGACTCGACCATGTACGAATACCTGTCCATCTACATTGGAGCGCCGATAAAAAACCTAGACGCGTATCTCACGAACTCCATGTCGCCTTCGTTGGCGGTCAAATCCACGCAATGGGGAGACATGACATTGGCTTCCACCCGGGCCTCGTTCCCCCAGATATTCGGCAAAACCGTGCTTGACTGGATGCAATGGCAACCCTTCCAACGGTATGGCGAGCGCAGTCTTGGCAACGTATTCACCACATATTACGCATTCATTTTCGACTGGGGCATCGCGGGTGCGATGCTTGCCATCGTGCTGATCGCCGCACTTTCTCAGCTTTGCTATGAAAGCGCGGTTTTCGCATTGCAATACGGCAAGGCGGGCATTCCCATATCGATGATGCTGTACGGTGCCATCGGCTATTGCTGTGCGTTCAGCTTTTTCTCCAACCGTTGGATGTCAACCATGTTCAACCAGATCATGCTCAGAAACATCATTATTTGGGTGGTGCTGATATTCTTCGTGAACTCCGTGCGCATACGCAAACGCGCCTTCGCCAAGCGGGTGGTGCTTTATGTCTGAACGTCAGCCGACCAAGCCGGTCGGGCAGCCGTCCAGCAAGCCGGCCAAGCATCCAACCGACGTGCGCATTCGATCCGTGAAATTCAACGTGCTGATGAACATGATCGTCACCACGTCGTCAGTGATCTTCCCGCTCATCACCGTGCCATACGTGTCGCGCGTGCTTTCCACCGGTGGCACCGGGCATGTGGCGTTCGCTCAATCCGTGGCCTCATACTTTTCGCTGGTGGCCCTCCTGGGCGTTACCTACTACGGAGTGCGCGTCTGCGCTCGCGTACGCGACGACCGCGCGGAACTATCGCGTACGGTGCTGGAATTGCTGGTTATTCTGGCATGCTCCACCACCATGGTGTTCGCGGTCTACCTGGCGTGCCTGTTCACCGTACCGAAAATGAACGCGCAATTCGGGCTGTTCGCGCTTTTCGGCCTGGCCATCTGGCTTTCCTCGTTCGGTGTGGAATGGTTCTATCAGGCGTTGGAACAATACGAATACATCACCGTGCGTAGCGTATGTTTCAAACTGCTGGCATTGGTGCTCATGTTCGCTTTTGTACGGCAGCGCGGCGACTACGCGATATACGGCCTGATCGTGGTGGTGGCCGGGTACGGATCCAACGTGCTCAATCTCCTGCGGCTACGCAGGCTCGTGGACTTCCGCAATTGTGGACATCTCAATATTTCCCGCCATTTCAAACCGATGCTATGGTTCACCATCGCATCCATTTCATCCGGCATGTATATTCAAGTAGACATTGTGATGCTCGGCTTCCTTGGCACCACCGATATGGTCGGCCTGTACCAGCTGGTATCCAAAATCAAATCCGTGCTCGTCACCGCCGTCAATTCCGTCGGCAACGTGATGCTGCCACGCCTTTCGTATTATCAGGCGCGGCGCAAAGAGCGGCAGGCAGGCGAACTGATCGCGAAAAATATGAATTTCGTTATGGTATTCGGCTCCGCGATCATTGCTCTGCTGATATTGCTTGCCGACCCGATCGTGGCATTGCTCGGTGGCGCTGACTTCGCGGAATCCGCGGTTCCGCTACGATTCGTCGGTATTGCGGTGATGTGTTCGGCCATGAATATCGTGCTTGCGAATATCATGATTTCCAAAGGAATGGAACGTACATGGGCCATGGTGAACGCGATCGGACTTGCCTTGGCCGTACTCGCAAACGTGCTGCTGATTCCACAGCTCGGCGTGGTCGGTTCCGCCATCAGCATTTCATTGTGCGAAGCGTTGATGCTGGCGATGCGCTCATATGTGTGCCGCGGGTTTTTGGTTGGCATTCGCACGTCGATCGATCCGATACGTATTCTGCTCAGTGCGATTGCGGCAGGCTGCCTTACGCGGGGCGCGATCGCGATATGCGGTGCCGAGACATGGAACGCCTTCCTGTGGCTGATGTTCGGCGGATTCCTGTTCACGCTGATATATGGCATCGCGTTGCTGCTGTGCCGCGAACGATTCGTTATGGCCATGCTTCAGCCGGTATTCAACCGACTGCATGTACGGAAAACGAATGATGAGAATAACGCGCATGGCGCAAGCAATGCGAGTGACGGACGATATGCAAACAATGGAGGTTGGCAATGACGAACTACGTGATCTGCGAACGTTCGCTGCATCATGCGCACGCTGGATCCAAAGCGCGCGATGACATTCGGCAGGTGCTCGAAAGCCAATCCTGGCAGCCGTTCGAAGTGCGTCCCGGCGAGAACAAAGGGTATTTCGACAAGCTGGTGTGCGTTGGGCGTACGCTTGCCGTTTGGCATCGGCTGGAACGAACCGTTCGCTGCGGGGATGTGGTGTTGGTGCAATTTCCGCTCATCATGTACAATAAGGTGTCGCTGTACGCCTTGCCTTCCGTGCGTAGGATGAAAGCGCGCGGAGCGTTGTTTGTTTTCCTGATTCATGATTTGGAAACGTTACGCGGCTACTCCTACACCGATTTCGACAAACAATGGGTGACCGAAGCGGATCTGCTCATCAGCCACAATCCGCGCATGAGCGAAGTGTTGCGCAAGTACGGCGCGACCGTGCCGATCGTGGAGATCGGCATTTTTGATTACCTGCTGCCGCAAGCGAATCCTGTGCCCATGGAACAGCGTCACGGCATCGATATCGCGGGAAATCTCAGCCATGGCAAAGCCGAATACGTGTATCGGCTGGCCGAGCGATTCCCCAAAGCCGACATCAATCTGTACGGGCCGAAATATGACCGGCGGAACGGCAAAACGGCGTGGTACCGCGGAATCGTCGCACCCGATGAACTGCCAGACAAACTGGAAGGACGATTTGGTCTGATCTGGGACGGCGACAGTCTCGACACCTGCGGCGGCTATTACGGCAAATATCTGACCGTCAACAATCCGCATAAGCTGTCGCTGTATCTTGCAGCCGACAAGCCGGTGATCATATGGAACAAGGCGGCGCTCGCACCATTCGTAGTCGAACAGGGAGTGGGCGTTGCCGTCGAATCGTTGCAAGAGGCCATGGCCGTGGAATACGGCATGACGCAAAGCGAGTATGCGCGAATGGTACGACGGGCTTCGCAATTGGGGCAGAAGCTGCGTGAAGGCTGGTTTACAAGGGAAGTCATGGCCAAGGTGCAGGCGGTATTGCCGTCGTTGCGTCGAGAAAACAAGGAAAGGTGAGATCATGGGCGTGAAGCAGCGAATCAAAACCATCGTTCCGCATCGCGTCTGGCGCGTATTGCAAGGATGCAAAGCGAACATGACATTGGCTTCGTACTATGCGGGGCAGCGCAAACGGTTCCTGAGATTCTGCGCGGGGCAATGGAATGTGGGGCAATCCGAGCAATTGCGCGGCACTATGGTGTATTACATTCATCGTATTGAAAAAGGATTGTCGCATAGACGGTTCCGTGCGGGATTCGGCAGATCCGCGTTCGGGGAGTTGCGTTCCGTGATGGATGAATGGCGGGAACGCGACTATCCGGTTGACGATGTGACGTATATCGCGGCACGGCAGGTGGTTCGTGCATACGTGCGCAAGCATCGGGCGTTGGAGAAGCCGATTCCTGAGTTTGTGGGCGTATGGTTTGCCGACGAAGTGGCCTCGGTGGATATCGAAAGCGTCGAACAAGCCGAAAAAGCCGACGTTGCGGGCAATGCGGGCGTGAAAACCGTGCGTGCCGCAGACAAACGCGACAACGCATCGCTCGACTATGCAGCATTGTTCGCAGGGCGTTCCAGCGTACGCGAGTATGCCGAAACCCCTGTTGATATGGGAACGGTGCGTAAGGCCGTAAGCATGTCGATGAAAACGCCATCGGTATGCAATAGGCAGGCATATCGCGTGCTGCTGATCAGCAATCCGAAATTCATCGAACAGGCATTGGCGTTGCAGGGCGGGTGGCGTGGGTACGATGCGCCTCCGGTGCTGGCGTTGATCAGCGTGGACGTGCGCAGTTTCGTAAGCGTTGAGGAACGCAACGAGCCGTATATCGACGGAGGCCTGTTCGCCATGGCGTTCCTGACCGCATTGGAATGCGAGTCGCTGGCCGCCTGCCCTCTCAACACCATGATGCGTGAGAAGCAGGAGCATGAGATCCGCAAGCTGTTGGGCGTGCCCGACTACGAAACGCTGATTGCGTTCGTGGCGATCGGCAACTTCCCGGAAAGCATCGAATCGCCGGTATCGTTCCGGTATGATGCTTCGGTGATCACACGGGAGCTGAACTGACGATGAGCCATACCATCAGTGTGATCATTCCCGTCTACCGTGCCACGTTGCAAACGTTGCATGATTGCGTGAACAGTCTGCAACGGCAGCAGGGCAGTGGCTTCCGTATCGAAGCGGTGATTGTATTCGATGGTGAGCCGGCATTCGAAACGGCACCGATCTCGAATTGGAATTCGCCATTGGTCAGCATTCGTACGGAAACGATCGCCCATGCCGGAGTCTCCGCGGCTCGCAACGCGGGATTGCGCGCGGCCACGGGGCAGTGGGCGATGTTCCTCGATGCGGATGATGCGCTCGCCGAGCATGCCGTCGACGGCATGCTTGCGTTTGCGGTGCGATACCGCTGCGATGTGGTGATGGGGGCGTACCGCAACGTGCTTGCAGGTGCCGATGCCGATGCGAACGGTGTTCCCGACGCCGCTGGTGCCGTCATTATGGGCGGCAAAGGCGAGGGGTCTCCAAGTGTGGAAGAACACCATTATGCTGAAACTGACATGGTGTTCGAGGGACGCAGGCGTCTTGACCTATGCGAGGATATGCTCCGACCGCAGCGAGGTATCGCGCTTGTTTGGGGCAAGCTGTACAGCATGCCGCTGATCAAAGGGATCGACGGATTCAACGAAACCTTGAGTTTGGGAGAGGACGCCGAATATGCGTTCCGTGCGGTCGCGGCGGCGAATCGAATCGGCTATGTGGATGAAATGGTGTACGAATACCGCCGCAATGCGGATTCGGCGGTGCGGTCGTTCTCCAACGATTATGTGCGGCGAACAATATCTGCGATCGAAACAATGCGCGATACCATTCGTCAATTTCGGGAAATATCTGATGGAACGCTCGATGATTACACATTATTTCATCTGACGATCATTATGATCAATGATCTGTTCAATCCCGAAGCGCCATGGAACCGTCATGAACGAAAGAATCACTATGGAAAAGTAGTGAACATGCCGGTTTTTCGGCAGCCGCTTGATCGATATCGGGGAGGTCGTTTTCCTGTGACCCGACAAATCGCGTTGCTTTCGATGAAATATCGATGGTATTACGTGAGCGCTGCGATCGCATGGGTGCGTCATAAGCAATTCAGTGGAAAACAATGAGAAAGCGGAGTGCTTCTGCAATAGCGAGAAAACAAAGAAATAACTACTTGAACGACGAAGAAATATGGACGAGAAGCATAATATTATCGGTCTAATCACGTATCATGCTGCCTATAATTATGGTTCGGTATTGCAGGCGTATGCCACGCAATCAACCATCACGGACATGGGGCATGACGTTACCGTCATCGACTACCGGCCGCTTGAGGGCGAACGCTACTATGAACGCTTATATTGGCGTGGGCTGGGCCTCAAATCGTCCCTCGCGGATTTAACCATGCTGCCGGTTGCGGGACTGCGCAAGAAGCGCATGCGCAATTTCGAGCGGTTCATCAGCACGAACATACATGTGGGCCAACGACGCTATCAGGAGCCGGAAGAGCTGAATTCGCTGGCTGACGCATTCGACGTGGCCGTGAGCGGCAGCGACCAGATCATCAACAAGCATTCCAACGAGCTGGAACGCGTCGACTGGAAGTACATGGACCCGTACCTGCTGAAATGGGCGAACTGCAGGAAAATCTCGTATGCTTCGTCGCCGGCCACCATGACCGACGATGAGCTGCGGCGCATCGGACCGGCGTTGGTGGAATTCAGCGCGCTTTCGGCGAGGGAACGTTCCGCATGCGGCAAACTGCGGCAGGTAAGCGGCAAATATGTGGAACACGTATGCGATCCGACGCTGTTGCTCAACGCGGGCGAATGGGAGGAACGCATACCGTTGCGTAAGTCGCAACACGTGCCCGAACAGTATCTGCTGTTTTATTCGCTGCTGCGTCCCAAGCGTGCTGTCGGCGTATTCAGGCAACTGCGTGAACTGTCTCGTCGAGTCGGCCTGCCTGTCGCAGTGCTGACGCCGCAGGCGGGCAATGTGCCGAAATGCGATGAGCTTGTCAATGTGCTCGAGGCAGGGCCGGAAGAATTCCTCTCGCTGGTGAAATATGCGGAGGGTGTAGTTACGGACTCCTATCATGGCACGCTGTTCTCCATCAACTTCCATAAACCGTTCTGGGTGTATACGGAAGGTACCAAAGAGCATGAACTCGGCACCAGACGCGGTCAAATCCTGCAGGAAGTGCAATTCGCCGACAGAATCATCACTGATTTTTCCGAAGTTGATTGTACTGATACCTCACAAACCATCGATTTCTGCAATGCCGATATTGCACTGGATATCATGCGCAGCCGCTCAAAGCGATATCTGCACGACGCTTTGAGCTGATTATGCTAAATCCGCTGATTTTGATGTGTGTATTTTCATGCGTATAGAAGCGTTTGAATATGATTTGAGCCTTGGAGTGATATTGAATTCCAAGGCTCAAATGTTTTATGGATATCGGCGGTTGCCGTTTACTTGATGGTGATGGTGATGGTGGCGGTTTGGTTGCCGACCTTCACGTTCACCTTGGCGGTGCCGGTCTGGACGCCCTGAGCTACGCCATCGCGGTGGAGGAGCTGGCCGCCACGGCGGCCCCGTCACTCCACCAGACAGCGTCGGACGGGGTGGCGTCCTGGGTGCCGATCACGTAGAGCTCGGCGAGGTTGCCTTTCTGGATGGACAGTTTGCCGTCCGCGACGCCCTTGCCGGAGATGCTGATGGCGGAGTCGTCCGGGATCGTGCCGTCCTCGTTCACCTTGCCGGAGGTCCAGGAGACGCCGAGCGCCTTGGTCTTGTCGGCCTTGGACTTGCGGTCCTTGGCCGAGTCCCACGTGGTCTTGCCGTTGGCGTCGACCTTGATCAGACGGAATGTGATGGCGTTGCCCTTGCCGACCTTCGTGGTGCCGGTGTACGCGTTGCCGTACCTGGCGAGCTTGACGCCGCCGGCGCGGGTCCAGGTCTTGCCCTTGCCCTGGCCCCAGTCGCCGACCGCGTACAGGGTCTCGCCGGTCTTGAGGTCGGCGGCCGCGTTGATGGTGATGTCCACGGTGTTCTCGACCGCGTTGGTCCACTTGAGGTCCACGGTCTTGGTCTTGTCGGCGGTGGCCTTGACGTCGCCGATCTCGTCCCATGTGGTCTTGCCGTTCGCGTCGACCTTGATCAGTCGGGCGGTGATGGCCTGGCCCTTGGTCATGGTGGTGGTGCCGGTGTACGCGTTGCCGTTCTTGGCGAGCTT
>OGTL01003001.1_pt1 | contig 11714 bp, 7 predicted proteins | sample 1553601 | NCBI WGS metagenome assembly OGTL01 (sample SAMEA2580112, study PRJEB22360) | human gut metagenome | biome: human gut; feature: human-associated habitat; material: faeces | place: Denmark | collected 2008/2010 | reverse complement strand
TACGCTAGCCGTATAGTTATTCATGAGGTTCTTGCTGGATATGACCATTTCCGCCAAATAACCTAAGTTGAAACGGTTGCTCAGCGTCTGGTATTGGTTCCAGCGCCCTTTCAGTTGCAGCCAGCTATGCACTTTGCGACCAATCGGGGCTTCCGTCGTGGCGGAAGTGGGGGATGGAGTGTACTTCTCCGTACCGGTTACGTATTGGGCGATTAGGAATTGCTGTTTTCCGCTTATCGGGTATTGTTTGGCGTTGAGTGAGTTTTGCTCGATACTTAACGAACCGCTGAATAAATCGTACCAGCTATGGTCGAAAGAGGCGTTCGGGAAAGGTATCGTGGTGCTCTGCAAATAGAAATCGTTCAACCGTCCGTAGGCGAACCCGATCTCCGCTTTCGCGTGGTTGAGGAAGGGGAAGCCTAATTTTAGTTTCATGTACAGTTCTTTCTGCTTAATCATGGCGGGCACTATATCCTCATAAAAGAGGGATTGGCTTTCCGTATATTTCTTGTCCGAGAAGACTCCTTGCCAATTTAAATAAGTGGGGATTTGCGTTTGCAGGTACATCCGGCCACTCAACATGACACCACTAAAGGAGTTACCCACTTGAAAGTTCGAGTTTACGTCGGCGGCGAACCGTCCCAGATATTGATACCCCAATCCTAGGTATAATTGATTCGCTTGATGAGACGATACGTTTCCACCGAAGCCAACCGTGATCTCTTCTTTCATCTTCACGTCCAGATAAAGATCGAATTTCTTCTCTTTCCGGTTATAAACGGCATGCGGCATGATTTCCCTAATCTTGGAATAGGTCAGCATCTTGAAATAAGCCCGCTTGAACTCTTCCATGGAGAACTCGTTATTGATATCCCTGTGTAATTGGGCCTCTATGTATTTACGCTGGGCCTCGGATACGCCCGTCACGTAAATATTGCGGAAGATCAGCGAGGGAAGGTTCTCTTTATAGGCTTTTCTTCTTTCGGTAACCTCATTTAACGGCACTTCCCGGGGAACCCGTTGCTTGATGGAGTCGATCATGGAAAGGGTACGTTTATAACCGATGTCCATAAGCTCCTTGCCTTTCTGGAAATCCAATAAGGAGACGGTAGGGAAACTGAATTTAATCATCATGCCATCTTCTTCCGGTACCTCATAGTCGGTCTTTTGCATGATCATGGTCTCGATCTGGTTATAAGGATTCTCCGAAGGCTTTTTGTTCCCTCCCGATACTGTCGATCCGAAAATGAAATCCGGGTGGAACGCGTCTTTCATCGGGCCTACCGGGAAATTATCGTAGATACCTCCATCGAATAAAGGAATACTGTCTTTCCATATGGGCTGGAAGAAAAACGGGAAAGTCATGGAGGCACGTACGGCGTCTCCCAGATCCCCATTCTTAAAGATGATCGGCTTTTTGGTATATATATCCGAGGCCACGCAACGGAAAGGGACAAACAGGTTGTCGAAATTCCACCCCGCCTTTGCCGTCGCCTGCGAGAACAAGGCCATGAACGCCTGATTCATCTGTATGGGATTGATCAAGCTTTGCGGTAAGAAGCTAGCCTTGATCTGTAGGGAATCGGACATGTCGATGGAGAAATGCGCGAATTCCGGGGTCGGGTAAGGCTCCTTGAAATAATAGGTATATTGCTCCTCCACCGTACCTGTTTGCCAATAGGCGAACTCCTTGGAAAGCATCAGCTCCAGCATCTCCTCGGGGGAATATCCCATGGCGTATAAACTACCGATAATCGCCCCGATGGAGGTACCGGTAATGTAATCGATCGGTATATTATTTTCTTCCAGCGCCTTGATCACTCCGATATGTGCCGCTCCTTTGGCACCGCCGCCACTGAGTACCAACCCTACTTTCTGGGCGGAAACAATCTGAATGGCAGCAAGGAATAAGGCTATGATAACGGTTATTTTCCTCATATGAACCCAATCTGTTTTTCTTCTCCAAATGTAAGAAGTATTTCTTTAGAAACATAAACATTTTGTTTTTTCGTATTGTTGAGTTATCAATACAATTAAAACAGATGATGTTATGAAAGAGAAAGAATTGAATAGGGAAGAGCGGAATAAGACCGTTATGGAGACCGGTGCTTTGGTCATGGCTGAGTTTTATGCGGATTGGTGCCCTCATTGCCAGAAAATGATGCCGATCGTGAAGGAGTTCAAGGAATTGGAGAAAGGAAAATTAGAAGTGGTACAAATCAATATCGAGGAGGAGAGCGCTCTTGCCGATTTGTATACGGTGGAATCGATTCCTACTTTTATCCTGCTACGGAAAGGGGAGGCTTTGTGGAGACAATCCGGCGAGATGAGCTTGGATAGGTTACGGAAAGTGGTCGAGGATGTCGTGGGCTGAAACTAAAAAAAACGTTCCCCCGAGAAGGAACGGTTTTTTATATATGTGAGGATTGGTTTATCCGATCAGTTCTACGCTACGTTTGATGAATTGGCTTAAGGCCTCTCCCTTCAGCATACCGTTTCCTAACAAAGCAAGGTCGATCAACTGACTAACTGTCTTGTTCGTGCCGGCGTACTCGGCCAGAACTTGGTTGCGTTGCTCACGAAGCTCATCCAGCTTATGGTCGGTGTTGGTCATATCCTCTTTCTCTTGCGCCGTGATCTCATCTTCTTTCTTTTTGCATTGAGCCTCACGTAAGTCGGCTTGACGAGCCTCCCATCCTTTGATATCGCTAAGGATCGGTTTTAACTTCTCGTCGCAAGCTTGCTCCTCTTCAGTTAATACTTTCTTGATCAACGGATGATCCGTATTCAATACGAAGTTGAAGCTATCCGGCATCTCGCCATAGAAAGACATACCCGGTTGCATAGCGGACATCTCACGCATTCTTCGCATATACTCGCTTTGTGTCAACATGACAGGGTTCGCGTTTTCGCCCAATGCCTCGAATGTTACGTAGAACTCGGTCTTGTTCAATTTCGGCATCTGACTCTTGAATACTTCCTGCATGGCCGTTTTCTGCTCCTCGCTCAAGGTTACCTTACTCGAGTCTTCCTTGCGGATCAGGTTATCGATCGTATCGCTATCCACACGAACGAAGCGGCTCTTCTCGAACTTCTGCTCCAATTGTCCGATCAAGTGTACATCCAATTGTCCGTCCATTTCCAAGACGCTGTAACCTTTGTCCTTTGCGGCTTGTATATAGCTGTATTGCTCGTCTTTATTGGTGGTATACAGATAGATTAAGTTACCCTCTTTGTCTGTCTGGTTGTCCTTGATTAAGTTCTTGTATTCCTCGAAAGTGAAGTATTTGCCTTCGACGTCCTTGAATAAGGCGAACTTAACCGCGCGGTCGTAGAACTTCTCATCAGTCAACATACCATATTGGATGAATAGTTTCAAGCTATCCCATTTCTCCTCGAACTGCGGGCGGTCGTTCTTGAAGATCTCTTCCAAGCGGTCTGCCACCTTCTTCGTGATGTGGTTGGAGATCTTCTTCACGTTCTGATCGCTTTGCAAATAGGAACGGGATACGTTCAACGGGATATCCGGCGAATCCAACACACCATGCAATAATGTCAAGAACTCAGGAACGATACCCTCTACGGAATCCGTAACGAATACTTGGTTGCAATATAACTGGATCTTGTTACGATGCAAGTCGATATTGCTCTTGATGCGAGGGAAATATAAGATACCGGTCAAGTTGAACGGATAGTCTACGTTCAAGTGAATCCAGAACAACGGCTCATCCGTCATAGGATATAAGTCGCGATAGAACTTCTTGTAATCCTCGTCGGTCATATCGGCCGGTTTGCGAACCCACGCCGGTTTGGTGTCGTTGATTACGTTATCTTCGTCCGTATCTACATATTTACCATCTTTCCACTCTTGCTTCTTGCCGAACGCGATAGGAACCGGTAAGAAACGGCAGTATTTTGTCAATAAGCCATTGATCTTATCCTTGTTCAAGAAATCCTTGTTCTCGTCGTCGATATACAGGATGATATCGGTACCGCGATCCTCTTTCGTCGTTTCCTCCAAAGAGTATTCCGGCGTACCGTCGCAGCTCCATTTCATGGGAACAGCGCCTTCTTTGTATGATTTCGTCACGATCTCTACTTTCTTGGAAACCATGAAAGAGGAGTAGAAACCAAGACCGAAGTGACCGATGATAGAAGCGGCGTCGTTCTTGTATTTCTCAACGAACTCCTCGGCGCCGGAGAAAGCGATCTGGTTGATGTACTTATCGATCTCCTCGGCCGTCATACCGATACCCCGGTCAGAGATCGTGATCGTTTTGTCATCGAACTTAACCTGTACGGTCAAATCGCCGAGTTCGCCTTTAAACTCGCCTACGGAAGAAAGCGTTTTTAACTTCTGGGTAGCGTCTACCGCATTAGAAACAAGTTCACGAAGGAAGATTTCGTGATCACTGTATAAGAACTTCTTGATAATCGGAAAGATGTTTTCCGATGTTACTCCGATGTTACCTTGTTTACTGCTCATAGTCTGAATATCTTATTATTTTTATTGTTATTTTGTGCGTATTCCTGATCTTGATCATTCTCAAGATCCGCCTATTCCTATACAAAACGAATGCCAAAATGTTTCGGATAAACTATAAATGACAAAAAGGCAGATACCGGCTGATAGATTTGCAGCCGGGCATAGTTTGATCAAACCATATCATCACCTGTCTTGGCGAATGTAACACGGACGGTTTTATGGAATGGAATAAAACGGGATACGATCGCTATGCATAAGGAGATGACTAATAAATACCCCAGTATCTCTTTTAACGCCAATAATAAGCTTTGTTGCTGTAACGTATTATAGAGTGTATTGGTAGCCATTTGCGCTGCCTCGTTGTAGGGATGCCCTTGGGTCAAGGCGTTGCCAAGCGCCTGATTATAGCGTGAGGCGGCTAGAGGATCGGCCAGCGTAACGGTTTCTGATAAGGAATACATATATTTTTGTTCCAAGCGATATAGTATATTACTGTAAAAAGAAGTCGCCATGATAGGGGATAGTACCGAACGGAAAATGATGAGAAAGAAAGCGTTTGACAATAAATATTTAGGATTTAAATCTTCCACGGCAAATAAGGCGAAAGCTATGATTAGAATCATCATGCCCAATCCCCTGAGGAATATAGGAAAGTAGAGTATCTCGTATCTGCTATCCGGTGAGATCCCGAAATAAAGGCTCCCGAAGAACAGGACGAAACAACTCATTCCTCCCGCTATCAAGAAACGAAACCGCCAACGTTGCCACCGGAACCACCAAAAACAGATGAACGCCCCCAAGACATATCCCGGAAGCAAATAAGTATAAAGGGAATAGGTATGGGTACTGTCTACCTTTAAGATACTGGTCAGGTAGCTGGTCAACAAGGTAGTCGAAGTACTGAAAAACATGACAAGCATCATATAGAAATAACCGATAATGGCTTTCGGCTGGTATAAAGGCGCCAGATTCACGTACGGACGTTCCGAATGATATTGATACCAAATAAATAAAGCGATCAATATCGGGGCGATCATGATATAAAGGCAAATCTTGGGGGATGCCATCCAGTCGAGTACTTTCCCGTAATTAATGACATACATAAGCATTAACAATCCGGTGGATATGATGAACATTTCCCGGATGTGTAGATCGGCCAAGGGGATGGACTTGATCGGCCGGTTATGGCGGAAGCAGATGATTACCACTAGTATGGCCAATAAGATCATCAGCATCATGAAATAATACATATATTTCCAGTCATAATGGTAGGCTAACTGTGCGGTAACAAGCATGGACGCTTGTCCCCCTCCGAAAACAAAAGGATAGAAGTAGGAGTAGAATTGGCTACGTATATTTTTAGGGCTGAATATCTTTTGTGCGTACCGGATAAACCACAGCATGAGAAACCCTTTTAGGAAACCTATCTCGAAACTACAGACGATCAATATGTCGGCGTTCTGGGAGCGGGCACAGATCCAGCTTAAGAAGAACTGGGCGACTAAATCCGCTAACAATAAGAATTTTATAGAGAAGGCTTCTAATATCTTCGGAATAATCGGATAGGATACCGCCATTCCCGCTGCTGCCGCGTAATATCCCATGGTTATATCCTCGGTGTTCGTGCCTAGCGTGTTTGATACCTCCAGCATACTGTAGTTTCGCGGTGTACGAACCGTTTAGCATCGTAACCGGAAGGATAACGATGAAGATGCAAATCAATCCTAACCAGTCCGGCACCCATTGGCGGATCGGTGCCCCAAGCTCTTTCATCGTGATCATTTGCGTAAGGCTTCTGTTTCAACCATCATGCCTGCTCTTAAGTATTGCGTATCTTCTTGCGATAGATTTTCCAAGTCTATCCGTACCGGGATACGTTGTTGTACCTTGACGAAGTTTCCGGCGGAATTGTCGGTCGGGACCAATGAGTATTTGGAGCCTGTGGCGTCGGAGATTGCGGTTACCTCCCCGTTGAATATCTTTCCCGGCAACGCGTCTACCTTGATACGTACTTTTTGCCCGATATAGATGTGGGGGATCTGGGTCTCCTTGTAATTGGCCGTGATCCATTTGTCTTTATCTCGTACGAGGTAGGATATCGTTTGTCCGGCTTGCACGTATTGTCCGGGCTCTAAGGTCCGTCTGCCTACATGACCGTCGTAAGGGGCGGTTATAACGGTATAGGAAAGGTTTAACCTCGCTAAATCCAGATCCGCTTCTTTTCGTAAGATCGCCGCCTCGGCTCCTGTTGTCTTCTTGCTGGTTTCGGTGAATTGGGAGAAAGCGGCTTTCTTTTGTTCCACCAACGCCTGATATCGGGCTTGCGCCGCCTCGAAAGCGGCTTTGGATTGCTCGTATTGTTGCTCGGGGACCGATTCTTCTTTCAGCAGCCGCTCAAATCGGTGATAATCCTGTTCCAGTTGCCAAAGCTTGGCTTTAGCCTCGGCGATGTTGGCGTCTTGTACGGCGATGTTCGTATGGGAGGTCTCGATACCGGAACGAAGTACGTCTTGTGATCCTTGGGCATCGATCAACGCAGCCTCTGCCTCTTTTACCTTGATCCGATATTCCCGATCGTCCAGTATGAGAAGTGTGTCCCCTTGGTGAACGTACTGGTGTTCCTTGAAACGGACCTCTTTTATGTAGCCGGAGGCACGTATATTTAGTGGGGCGATATATTGGTCCACAAAGGCATCGTTTGTCACCTCATAATTGATGTAACGCCAGAAATAATTGGCTGTCCACCAAATGCCGGAACCGGCTAAAAGGATACATATGGAGTTTAATACTATATTCCGTGTCCTTACTTTCTTTAGTCTTTGATGTTTCTCTTTTAATTCGTTTGCCATAGTCGTTGTTTCTTTTTAGAGACGGCCGCAAGCCTTCTGTAGTTGATAGTAAGTGTAAATCACGTGGGTACGGGTATTCGTGAGCTGTAGCTCCGCATTGAGGAGAACCGAGTTCGCGTCGAGTAAGTCGGTTAGGATCGCCAATTGGTTTAAATACCGGTTTTGCATGATCCTATAGTTCTCTTGAGCTTGCCGTACGGATAACTTCAAGGCTTCCACTTCTTGTAGAGCCTCCTTATGACGTAAGAACGCGGTGCGTACTTCCATGCGGATTTTCTGCTTTTTCTGTTCCTCCTCGTTTTTATGTAACGAGACCATCCATTTGCTTTCCTTTATCTTATGGTTGTTTTTATATAAAGAGGATAAAGGGTAGGAGAGCGACAGCCCTATGTTCCAGTTGTTATTGTACATATCCGCTAATGTTCGGGAGACTGGACGTGCCAATGTGTTCGACGCATATAGCGATAGGCTGGGTAGCGAGGAGGCTTTAGTCAAACGTATATCATTTTGGGCTAACTCTGTTTGTTTCCGGAGTAGACGTATCGCCGGATCATTGGAATAGGCTTGGGCTACATAATCTTCGTAAGTTTCTAAAGATACGGTTTGGTCCAGTAACGTGGTATCTGGTTTGAGCAATAGATTTTCATCGAGACCGATCAGGATATCCAATTGCTGTGATACCAGTATGAGGCTATTATCCGTTTCTTGCAAGGATAGGCGGTCGTTGGTTAATTGCATCTCGCTTCTTAATACGTCGTTATTGGTTATCAGTCCCTCTTTTTTCATACGCCGGATATCTTGCAGGCGGCGTTCCGATTCCTCGATATTACGGGAAAGCACCTCACGTTGTTTAAACAGGCTGAAAAGACCGATGTATTGATTTAATAGACCGAGCTTGATCTCACTCTGGTCTGTGAGCGTTTGTAAAGAGGCGACTTCTTTCTCCAGATCCGCTTTCCGGATGGAATACCGGATTTTACCGCCTTGGTATATCGGTTGGGTAAGGTCGATGGCATAGTTCTGGGACCAATCGGGCGCTTCCGGGCGAGTCGGATGGGCGAGTCCTTGCTCAAAGAGGATCGGTTGCCCTACATATCCACCTTTCAAGCCGATTTGCAGGTCTGGCAATTGTGCGGAACGTGCCGTATGGGTTCTCTCTTGCGCTATCGATTCTTTTAAGACGTCTGCTTGGATCTGCAGACTATGCCGTACGCCTCTCTCGAAAAGCTGGTCGATGGTCAAGAAGAGCGAATCGGTTTGGGCGATTGCCGGAAATGTAGCGACCGTCATACAAAAGAGGCTCAATACGTGCTTTTTATATATTCTCAAGGACATTATGTACTGCTTTTAATTCGGATAACATGGTTTCTACGTTCTCTATTCCGATAATATGCTCCGCATGTACATAAACCTGATCAAGGATCGGGCGAATTTGCTTTTTGAATTCTTCTCCTTCCGGGGTTAGGAAAACCAGTTTGTTCCTCCGGTCCTCGGGATCTTCTTTCCGATGGACGTAGCCTTTCTTCTCTAAATTGTTCATTAGGTTTGTCAGACAAGCCTTATCCTTTGCCGTTCTCTCTGCCAAGACCTGTTGGGTGATACCTTGTTCGTGCCATAGGCAACTCAAGATTTGAAGCATCTCAAATGTTATACCGGCGTTGTTCTTTTTCAGCGTTCGTTGCATAGACCGACGAAATGCCATGCGTGTGCGGACAACTTGTAACATAAGTTCCCGGAATTCTTTACCTTCTACCATTACTTATAATTCTTTTAAACTTGCTGGGCGCGAAGATAGCGTTTTTTCTCGGATTAGTCAAATGTTTAACTAATTAGCGTCTCGCTAATAAAGTATGTTTGCCATCTAGGTGGCACAGCTTTGCCATCGGCGTGGCACGGGCTTGCCATCACTATGGCACGGGTATGCCATCAGCGTGGCACAGCTGTGCCAAGGCGATGGCAGATGTTGGCACAGTATGTGCATGAAAGACAGGTGTATAGAATGAAGGCGTAACAAACCCGTGGAGTGATTCGTTACGCTTTCTGTTTAGTTCTCGTTTACGAGTTTAAGATGCATTCTTCTTTATCCAAACGCCTCCTTCAATTGTTTCACCCATCGCTCGATTCGTTTGTCGGTTTGATCCGGTTGGTTTTCCAAATCGAGGACTAAGCCTAGTAGTTTGCCATTTTTCAAGGCTTTGGAGGCATTAAAGAAATAATCATCCGAAGAGGTCTCGCCTACTAAAGTCGCTCCACAGGAGGTGAAAGCGTCCGCCAATATGCCGACTCCATCGGCGAAATTATCCGGATAATTCGTTTGATCTCCAAGACCGAAAATAGCGACCTTCTTATTTTTAAGGTCTAAAGTGACCAGTTCCGGGATGATCTCGTCCCAATAGGTGGGAAGCTCGCCATCGAACCAAGTAGAGGTTCCTGCGATTATATGGTCGTAAGCCTCGAAATCTCTTTTCCATGCGCTTTCAATAGGGATGATATCGATCTGATCCTCCCCGAAAGCTTTTCTTATTTTATTGGCGACAAAGGTTGTTTTCTCTGTGCCCGTTCCGTAAAATAATCCTGTTTTCATTGTGATGCTTTTAAAGATTTAACGAATGTGGATCTAATAAAGCAGCAGTTCTTTTGCCGCATGATAGATGGTCTCCTCGTTGGGGAGGATGGCCCGTTCCAAGACCGGATGGAAACCAACCGGAGTGAATAGGGAACCTACCCGTTGGATCGGAGCATCCAAGTACTGGAATAGTTCCGAGCCGATGATGCCGGCAATTTCCGCTCCGAAGCCAGAGAAGACCTTGTCCTCATGTACGATCAATACTTTACTGGTTTTCTTCACCGAGTTGAAGATGGCCTCTTTATCCAATGGTATCAAGGTACGAAGATCGATAACCTCCAGTTCCCAGCCTTTTTCTTTGTAAAGAAGCTCGGCTACGTTGAGGCAAAGATGGGTCGTATTGCCATAAGTGATGATTGTCAGATCTTTTCCCGGACGGCGTATGCGGGCTTTCCCGAACGGAACCTCGAAATCCTCGGGGACAAAGGTGGAGGCTTCTACCGCGTTGTAGAGCGCTTTCGGTTCCAGATAGAGCGTAAAGCCTTTAGAACGCATGCTCGTCCGCAACAGCCCGGCGGCATCATCCGCGAAAGAGGGATAAACAATCCGGGCACCGGGCAGTGAGGTCAATGCGCCCTCGATGGTCTGGGAATGATAAAGTCCTCCTCCGATATAGCCTCCGGAGGCTAGGCGCAAAGTGATGTTTGGGGTAAATTGCCCGTTGCTGCGCCAATACTCATGCGTACATTCCACGTATTGCTCGACGGCCGGCCAGAAGTAATCGGCGAATTCCGCGCCCTCGATCACTACATGGATCTTCGGGTCAAAGCGGCACATACCGTTCGCTGTCCCTACGATATAATCCTCGGCGATAGGGGCGTTGAAGACTCGCTCGATACCGAATTCTTGCTGCATGCCTTTCGTGATGTTGAATACGCCACCCTTTTCTTTATTGGCTACATCCTGTCCCCAGATAAACGTATCCGGGTTGTGCCGGAACTCCGCTTTCAACGTCTTGTTGATCGCCGTAACTAGCGTTTCTTTCTCTCCTTCCTCGTTTTGAACACCTTCTTTGTATTTCTGAGGTTGATAAGGTTCCGGAAGGACGTAATCCTTGACGGTAGACGGATCGGGATCGGGGGCAGCCATCGCTTTCCGATTGGCGGCTTTCAGGTCTTTAGCCGCTAGATCCGCGATCTCTTTCAATTCTTCCTCGGTGAAACGTCCGTAACGAATCAGCATGCGATGGAATTTGTATAAAGGATCGGCGGATTTTACATAGGTAAGCTCGTTCTCATCACGATACAAGGTATGTTTATCGGAGTTTGAGTGGGAGCCTATCCGTACGCAATTGGCCTGAACGATCACGGGAGTCCGGTTAGCGATCGCGTACTCTTTGGCCTCGGTCATGGCATTCATGGAATCGAACACGTCTTTTCCATTGCAATGGATAATACGTAAATTCTTGAAGCCAGAGAAGTTATCGGCAACTTTACGATTGGCCGTCTGGTCCTTTTTGGGGACAGAGATACCATATCCATTGTCTTGGAAGACAAAGATAACCGGCAGTCGCTCATTGCTGGCGCCATTGATTGCCTCATACACATAGCCTTCGGAAGCGGCCGATTCACCGTGCGAGGTAATCGCTACGCCTTTCTGTCCATAGTAAACCATCGCCCGTGCCACGCCGGCGGCATGGAGATCGTGAGTCGCCGTAGCGGAAGAAACGTTCTCGATATGCCATTCCATCTTAGAGAAGTGGTTAGACATGTGGCGGGCGCCCCCGGGCCGAACGGGCGCCCTATGGTTTTAC
>OGTL01003000.1_pt1 | contig 11714 bp, 14 predicted proteins | sample 1553601 | NCBI WGS metagenome assembly OGTL01 (sample SAMEA2580112, study PRJEB22360) | human gut metagenome | biome: human gut; feature: human-associated habitat; material: faeces | place: Denmark | collected 2008/2010 | reverse complement strand
CCCACCATGTTCCTGCCCCGTATAGGAAAACGATACATTTTCAAACTCAATCAACCAATCACACCTCCCCGCACACATAATTCAAAAATCAGATAAGCTACGGCAACGGCCATGACACCCCAATCGGCAACTCCGCATTTTATCTGGACAAGACAGGTGCGTGGATTGGGATTTTCAATTCCACGGGTGACAGAAGCAACAGAAAGATCATCCGCTGCTTTTGAAGCTGCCATCAACAAAGGCACATAAATACACTCAACCGTCATGCCCGGATGTGCTAAAAAGCCCGCCAGAGAAGGTGAAACATCTCTCATCCGCATAGCGTCCTTGATATATCGCCAGTCCTCTTGAATAGTTGGAATGTACCGCAGCATAACTGCCATAGGAATTACTAACTTTTTGGGTGCGTGGACACGGTTCATAGCAGACAGGAACTCATTGACTTTTGTAGTAGTCAGAACAATCCCAGCCAAGGTTCCGCACGCATAGACCTTATGAAACAATCCTAAAAAGGCAATAAACATTGTCCGCAGCGTGCCTGTCATTTCTGCCATGATCCAAACTGTCAGGACACAGATGACCGCATAAAAGCATACAGCCTTAATGACATATTTCCACTTTCCAAAGAAAGCACCCAATATCGCAATCAGCATAACAAGGACAAATTGATATGCAAGTGAAGGAGCGAACATGGACGATAAAACACATATAAGAATAAGAAAGAGCTTGGCCCGTGGGTCGAGCCAAAGCCCTTTCTTGTGGCGTTTACCGCTCATGCTGTAATACCTGCTTTTTCAAACTGCTTTTTCAGCATTTTGCAGCCTACAAAAGCGCTGATTGCAGATGTAATGATAACAGCAGCGAACATGGCAATCAGGATGCCGGTATTTGCAGTTGCCTGCATGGTGTCGATGTAGCTCTGTTCAGTTCCGTTTCCCAGCATAGTCTGTGCCCAGCCGTTGGGGTCAACAAAGAACACGATATACGAACCAGTGCCGCCGAGAGAGAACAGGATATAAGACAGGCTGTTGAGTTTTTTGCTTTTGTACTGCCCTGCACCAGCAACGAAGTCCGCGACAATCGCCATGATCAGGTAGCCCAATGCAAAAGCCCAGTGCATACCGGTCACGAACCAAATAATACCCATGATAATGCCCGTTATAGAAAGGCTCCAACGCTTATGTACTTTTGCAATCAGCAAAAGATAAATGGGGCCAGCAAGCAGCCCACCTCCTGCTGGCATGAAAAAAGTAAGTACAGGATTCGTTGCAAAAAAGACACCGCCCACCAATACAAAAACAAATAACAGTGCAGTAAAAATACCTGTTGTTACAAGGTCTTTCACTGTCAGACCTTTGTTCATAGAATTTACTTGATTACTCATTTTGACCTCCTACCTTTCATTGTCTTGACTCGACAAATGGTTTGTGATATTCTGCAGTTAGATAGTTCTAACCACTGTCTAATACAATACGCATTTATCGAACAACATTCAATAGGTCCCGGCGATGTTCGTCTGTTCCTTTCAAAAGCTCGTCTAATCGTTGCAAAAAGGAGGCGGTCTGTTTTCATGTGTGAAATTATTGACCAGTTTTATACACCGTTGCTGATTGAACACGGTTTTATCCATGACCCAGACAACCAGCAATATGGGGCATTAGGTGACTGCTGGAAACTTTCTCCCGAAGTTGGAGAAGGCACCTACTGGACTTATGGACAGAAAGACTTGTATGATATTAAAATCCATAACTTTTCCTTCCACGAAGATTTCATGTTGGAATGCTCCATGCCGGAATGTCTGAGTATCACTCGGTATGACTCTATTTCCGGGGAGGAATTATCTCCATACCGTAGACTGTCTGCCGGTTATATCAAAACATTTATTGGAGGCTACGCTCCATACAAGGCTTTGATACATAAAAATATTCCAATCCGTTCGGTTGGGATTGAGATTGCACCGGCATATTATGAGGACTACCTGAAAAAACTGTACCCAGAGGCACAGATCAATCCTGTGGATGCATTTCGGAAGATCGACCAAACTTCCGACTTTCCAGAAATGTCACGGTTACTCACAGAAATCAAGGACTATCGTGGGGAAGGGATTGCCGCAAAACTTTTTTATGAGGGAAAAGTTGCAGAAGCAGTTTCAATGGTAGTGGAATATCAGAAGAAACATCCTGATAAACCAGCCCATAAGCTCTCTCAACAGGATATTGAAAATCTTCAAATAGTTGCCGCTTATCTTAGCGACCACTATGCTTTTGATATTCCTCTGGAACGGCTAACACAGATTGCCTGCATGGGAACAACAAAGCTCAAAAGCTGTTTTAAGAAATACTACGACTGCACCATCACGGAATATGTTCAACAGCGGCGCATGAGCCAAGCAGAATATCTGCTGGCATATACAGAGCTGACAGTCGGGCAAGTTGCCCAAACAGTAGGCTATTCCACTTCAAGCCGATTTGCAGAATTATTCCGTAAAAGCACTGGATTGTTGCCATTGGAGTACAGAAAAAACGCACAGCGAAAATAAAATGAGTGCCAGAGGAAACTCTGGCACTCGTGAAATTTTTCACCCACATTCTAGTCGGGCTTACTATTTTCTTCACATCCCAAAAACTTTAAGCAAGCAATATCATATAGAATTTCAGATCCAACTCTTCTCGATAGATAACTTTTACATCGCTTATATCCTTCACTAGCATGACCTCCAAAGTCGAGTAGACTTACACCTCACAATGTAAGCCCCTCACAGAACCGTACGTGCGGCTTTCCCGCATATGGCTCTTCATAACAATATTTACAGTCTCAAAACAAGCTGACATAAATCTTTGGCATTGCCAATGGATAATATTTCAGCATTTCAATGAATCCTTCTCTTGTATAACTCTTTCTGTCACTTCGTCTATTCAGCACCTTAAACAGAAGTTCTCTCACTTGTTGTTTGTAGTTTGAAATCATTCTGCCATTAAAACTTATGCCATAGTACCTATAATGACCTATTAGTTTCAGATTTAGCATACCCATTAGTTTCTTTAGCGGTTGGTCTCTATTCGCATATAACCATACCTTGATGTCTCGAATTTTCTGTCTGAATTTCTTAGAGCTTGTCTTAGGCATTATATATGGCATGCCTTTGCGTGAACGCCCACAATAGAATGTGAATCCCAGAAAATCAAATGTTTGTAATCTGATACACTCACCGCTCTTTTGCTTTGCCCTTGCAATATAAGCACCGCTTTGTAAGAGACGACTTTTACTATCTTCTAATTGCAAACCGAACTTTTCCATTCGTTCTTTAAGAAGCTTGTAGTAATTCTCTGCTTCCCATTTATATTGAAATCCTGCAACAAAATCATCTGCATATACAATTAGAAAGTTATCTCCCTTGCATTCTTTGGTAATAATAAACTTATACCATAGTGTCAATACATTGTGCATATATATGTTTGCAAGGATTGGACTTATGATATTACCCTGTGCTGAACCTTCTTCATTCAACATCAGTTTACCATCATCTAACACTCATTCCTTTAGATAACTATAAAACAACGAAGCCCGTTAGCCCTTGTGGTTAGCGGGTTTTCGCTGTTCTGTACTTGTTGCAAAATCCGCTTCGGTCAAATCTCGGTCAAATAATTTTCTAAAGAAATGTTGCACCTTTTCTATTCTCTTTCTTATTCTTGTTCTGATTATATGATTTCCTTATACAAATTCTGTAATTTATCCATTTCCGATTTTGCTTTATCATCTGTGACGTGCGTATACAAATCCAGTGTGATTGCTATGGAATAATGTCCGAGGAATCCTTGTACTACCTTTGCGTCAATCCCGGCTTCAAAACAACGCGTTGCAAAAGTATGACGAAGTGCATGTGGATAAAAATGCGGAATCGGTATAAACACTGTCTTGTTTTTCTCTGCCTGCTTTTTTCGTTCCTTATTGATAGATTTTTCTATCCAGTCTAACGTCACTTGAAAGGTGTGTTCTGTAATCGGTTTTCCGTTCTTTCCAACAAACACAAGATTTTCAAATCCCTCTAATGGTTGCCATTCACTAGCTGACAACTGCATTTCTTTCAACTGAATCCACTGACGTTTTAAAGCCTTATACACACTGTCCTGCATGGGAATCGTCCGTATACTGTTCTTTGTCTTTGGTGTCTGGTACTTGAATACATACTTCTTTGTTTCCTTATCTTTGATATACACCAACGTTTTATTTACAGAAATTTCCCGTTTCCGAAAATCTACATCATCCCATGTAAGCCCAAGCAGTTCTCCGCCACGCATTCCCGTTCCGAGTGCTACCTGTATGAGATTCTCGTGTATTCTCTCCTTTGCGTGTTCCAATACTTCCCGTTGTTCTTTCACAGTCAGTACCCGTATCTGTTTTGTCTTTGTTTTGGGAACTTCCACTCCTGCACATGGGTTGAATGTAAGAATCCTGTTATGCACTGCATATTTGAACATAGCATTGAGAATATTATACACATCCCGTATAGTCTTTGTGCTGTAATCATCATCTGCCATATTCTGAAGCAGACGTTCCAAAATAATCGGATTAAAATCTGCCACACGTTGTTTTCCTATCTGCTTCTTTATGTAACGTCTGTAAAAATCATCATAACGTACTTGTGTACTCTCCTTGATAGTCCGCTTCTTATGGGTATTCAGCCAGATATCAAACCATGTATCCAGAGTGATATTATCGCCCTTTCCTTTCAACCCATGCTTGACTTCATAGCGTAAATCTTCCATTTCTTGAACTAACTTTTTTAAGTCCGCATTATCTTTTGTATACGTTTCTCCTTTGTAATAAAACCGCCCTCTGTAAATTCCGCTTTTTCTCTGCATAATTCCCGGCGGTAATGGATTTCCTTTTAAGTCCTTGCCCAATCTGCACGCTCCTTTCCGTGCAAGGACTATCAGAACTGGTCTGACAGTATTATATGCTTATTTGTGTTTATACTGCAATTACTTCATATTTATTTTTCAGATTATGCCCTTCGTTTTTCTTCAAAAACTGGTCTAAAACCTCAGAGCGTATAAGAATCTTATTTCCAATCCTTATGACCGGAATCTTCTGCCATGTAATCAGCTTTCGCAGATTATTTCTTCCAATTCCCGTATACTCTGACGCTTCATTCACTGTAAGGGCTTTCTTTGTCTGTATCGTGTTCTGTGTATGTTCTGTCAAAGATTCTCCTTTCTTCTTCCCTCAAAAGGAAAGATTTTTTATAGTCCTCATATATGCGTTGTTGTTCTTCGTTCATCTGCCCCCGTTCTATTAGCTGGCGGATATAATCTCTGTTATCCAGTTTTCCGATTTTATCCATTAGCTTTAAAGAAGGCGAAACTGCTACGTTCAGCCACTGCCATGTTCGTTCCAGTGTCTTTTTCTCTGGATTCATGGTCAACTTTATCTTCCCTACATCCTGCATGAGTTCTTCCCACGGGGGATAAGTAGGATAAAGCCGTTTTCTTGTAACCGTGCTGTTTTCCGGCTTCTGTAAAAACCGCACTTTCTCGTTTAATACAGACAACGCAATCCGTGCCACATCCCTGTCTTTCAGAAGTTCTTCTACTAATCTGACCGCTTTTTTGTGCCGGAATCGAAGTTCATATCTGTTCCAGTCCGGGTTGAGTTCTTTTCCGAACTTTTCTGCCTGTTCATATCCCTTTTCATAGAATGTAATCCGAAAATCACTGTGTTTACTGCCGAGATATAGTGTTTTTCCCTGCGCTTCTATTTCATCCTCTTTCAGTCTATCAGAACGATTCTCTGCTGTATCACGCAACTGACTAGATATCAGCCCCTCGTTTTTCAGACGAATCAATTCCGGGATAGACAGATAAGGCTTTGTATCGTCGATTGCCAAGTCTATCCTCGGAAAATTCACCGGGTATCTGCAAACTCTTTCCAGAAAATCAAACCATGTTTCCTTATTCATCATAAGGAAATTTTCATAATTCCTGCACCCCGAACCACTCATAAGAATCTGAAATCCCTCATACTGTGCATTTCCTGTCGGTTTCAGAATCTTGATATTGTCAAATCTTGCTATCAGTTCGTGTCCAGCAATTCCTTTTTCCTTACCATGCAGTTCCATAAAACTCAGTGGAATCCGCAAGATATCTTCTATGATTATGAACACGTCTACACCTTTGACAGTAATCTGACACCAGTCAATCAGTGCTGTCAAATCTTCTTTCTGACGAGTTACCCCCCTGTTAGTATAGGGGGGTTCTGAAATTTTCATTACCTCTGTTATCATCATCCCTGCCTTTCGTAGTATGCCGTGGCTTTCGCCACGTTCCCGGAACTTCCTCTACTCCCTTTGCTCCTTTCACGCTGTACGGAGCAGTCCGCAGAGAATTTCCGGGAACAGTCTCTACACGTTTCCTTTTCCGGTAACAACACGGATACCCTTGCAGGAGATTCTGTCCACCAATACCGGGAAGTTTCCTCTCTGCACATAAGGGGCATATACCGCTTCTTCTAGTTCTACCACTGTGTAAGGCTCTACCTTTGGAAGTTCTGTTGCTTCCAGACGGATATCTACGCTGTTTCCAAGTTTCATGCTTCCGAGGTGAAGTTTCAATGCTTCCACTTCCTCGGTTTTCTTCCGGGTTTCCTTATCATACTTGTAGCAGTAGTCTGCTCCCATGTAACGGAGTTCCCCGAACGCTTCTCTGACCTGTTCTTTTGTCAATGTAATCTGCATGCTACATTTCTCCTTTTTTGAAATCATGGTGAATGAGTGTCTGGTAAGTGTGACAAGTCCTTTTCATATCCACGTCTATATTTATTTCATTACTTTTCTCCTTACCTCTTAACCTCATCATAGACCTGTTTTTTCTTCTTGTCAACAATTATTTTACTTTTTCCCTTACTTTTTATTTTTGTATTTCAAACGCTTAACTATATCTTTTTATAACTTATTATAATTTTACCCTTACATTTATCCTTATCTTGTGTTATGATGAAAACAGAAACGAGGTGTGCATATGTTTGTGAATAAAGAAGCAGTAGGAAAACGAATTTTACAGATACGCAAGAAATACGGTTACAGTATGCAGAAGTTTGGGGAAATCATAGATAATGCCCCGAAAGGCTCTGTAAACAGTTGGGAAAAGGGTGTGAATCTTCCCAATGAGAAACGCTTGAAGCAGATTGCCACGTTGGGCAATATGACGCTGAATGAACTTCTGTATGGTTCATTTAAAGAATATGTAGATATGCTTATCACAGAAAAACTGGGGATTGAACTGCCGGAAGAATTTACCAGAACTTTCTATTCTCTTTTAGAGCAGAACGGATTTACCTACGGGGATGATATCGAGATTGTCCGGCTTGTAAACGGCTTTCTGACTTATCATAACCTTACAACAAAAGAAACCGCCATTTTCTATCAGCCAACTGCATACTCCGGCGATTATTTTGACGGTATCATACAAAAAGCGGATTCTTCCGTTCTGGTCTGCCGGGCATATGCAGATAAGGCAAACAACACCTTACATATCATTCCGGCTTTTGAGAATGGACAGACTGAGGAAGTAGCAGACTTCTTTCATGCACTGAAAAGCATAACCGCTCCACACAACAACAATTATTTCACTTCCGGCTTTCTGACACTCGGACTGGCATTGAGAGATTCCAAAGTAATTATCTATGGAATTGATGAAAAACAGGGAACAGCACAGGTAATCCCTTACGAATATGATTGCGAATCAGACGCTTATATCCAGAATGAACATCTGGCATATACCAGACAGGATAGCTTTTTCCGAGAAGCCACGAAAGAAGCGGTCTATCGGAAAATGCAATCCGACAGAAGTAACCCATAAGATAAACAAGAGGACTTGCAAGGTTTGTGACCTTTCAAGTCCTCTTATGTATCATGATGGTATTGGCTGTGTCCGTTCCGTAAAGGACTGCCCTACGGCGTCTCGGCTTCGCCTTGTTCCTTTACCTCACTAATAATAATGTTCTGATAGCAGAACTCTTACTTATACTTTTATCTTACTATTCTTTCAATTTTTACCGTTTCACCATCAATATTATACTTAAAAAAATAAAATTTAATAACATTTCCTTCTGATACTTGTTCTAGATCACCTTTACACTTAGTACAATCTAAACTAACTTTTGTCGTATCAAAAAATAGACTACTTTCTTCCTTCTCATTTAGTTCTATTAAAAGTGTATCAAAAGTTTTCTCTACAACAACCCCACTCAAATGAAACCAATGAGAATTATCATCTCCACTAGAACGCAACTCCATATTTTGACGATTCTCCTTAAAAACATTTCCTTTTACGCCAAGCACAATTAATACTATTGCAAGCAAAAGTATGATTAACAAAATCAATCGTTTCTTATCCATTAAATGTAGTCCCCGATATGTCTGTCCAACTATCAAAATCAAAATTCAAATAACGTACTGTATCCCCCCATCCATCAAATACCATCAATGTATGTACTGTATTTCCAGAATTATATGCTCGCAAAGTTGCATATCCCTCTGCTGCCATTGAATGCCCCGCACGTTCTCCAGTATCACTGCTAATTATACCACAATGGACAACTGCTATATCTCCTCTATCAATGCAATTAGTGAAAAAATTATAATTGGGACTATAGTCAGTATTTTGTGTTACAGAAACATTCTTTCCAGCACAAAAGTCCACAAATCCAGGTCCAATATTGCCAATAGTTGTTGAACCATATGTTATTCCTCCACTCTCCGATGAAACTGTCGTTCCTGTTGAATCCCAAATATCCATATAATCACCTGCAATATCTGTATAATCAACAGCATTATAATATGCACCACATGCTAATAATGCACTAACTGCACATGCATAATGTCCTGTTACACTTTCTATATACGGCTCATTAAAGGAAATAAATTCTTGAAGATGATTTGTTGAAACAAGCGTGTAGTTTTCATAAACTTCATCAATATCTAGCAAAACCTCATCCCAAGTAGCTGGGTCTTTTCCCCTACTCTCATTCAAGGACAGTACTGTTTTTTCTAATGTTTCACCATAATTCGTTCTAATCTTTCCCAAATTATCAACAATACCATATTCAAACGGAGCTATTTTATATATTTCAGAGGTATTTGCTTTTTCACTAAATACATTTGCTTCACTTTGATAAATCACCTCATATGGATTTGCTGAATTATTACCAAATGAGTATTCTGATATCAAAGATTCACACGTAGTATCAAAAACTACATATCCATATGGTTTGTTTTCTAAATTGTAATTTACAATATATCCAATAGCTTGACCTGTTGTATCATAAAATTTTCTCGGATTATTAGCAACAATATTGCTATTTTCTCCTATTCCCTTTGCAAAACGTTCTGCCATCTGTATCGCCAAATCATCCGTAACATTTACAACAGAAGTATTCTCCGATGCATGGACAGGAACTATTGACATAATAGTCAATATAAAGATTGTCAAAAGTGAAGCAAATCGTTTAAAAATTTTTCTCATAAATATCCTTCCTCCTTAGATTATATATTTACTTTAATATTATATCTTATTCCCTATTTTGTCTATATTTTTTTATGTTTATTTCAAATATTTCATTCTATTTTATTTTTATCAAACTATTTTCAAACAAATCCAAACAAAGAATCTCGGGGCAAATTTCGGTCAAATCAGGATAAATAAATATAACACTTTATATGTAAGTCAATTTTAAAAAAGCCTGTAATTCCGGGCTTTACAACACTTTGTAACACAATATAAACCAGTTCGATAATCCCTCCCACTTTAAGGTACTTCTTAACCAGACCGATTATGTTTGGGTCTTTGATATAGAGATGGAGAAACTTGATAATCCATTCATGTTTCATGTGGTCGAAGAAGCCTTTGATGTCAGCGTCCACAATATAACATATTTTCGTATTGTTTAAGCTCTTATACAGTTCTTTTATCGCGTTATGACATCCTCGATTTGGTCTGAATCCGTACATGCAGTTCAGAAATCTCGGTTCATAGATAGCTTCCAGTATCTTCTTTAATGCTAATTGGACTATTTTGTCCTCATAGCACGCAATTCCTAATGGTCGAAGTTTTCCATTGCTTTTAGGGATATATACCCTAATTGATGGCTGTGGTTTGTATGATTTTCTTTTCAGTCTTTCTACCAAGTCATCTATGTTTTGCTCCAGATTTCTCCCGTACTCTTTCTTAGTAATCTCATCAACACCGACTGCTTTGTTTCCGTCTAATTCTTTGTGACATTGCAAAAGCATTTCTTTATTGATTAGATGATACAACGATGTGAACTCTGGTCTCGGCGAATTTGCCGATATTTCTGCTATTCTTTCTAATTTCGTTTCCATCAATACCTCCGTCCCTGAGTACGGTTGATGTGTCCTCAGAAAGACCATTATTATGTAGCTCCCTTCCCTCCATTGGCATTACCCAACTTCTTCAGTACTATGAAGCTATCCGACTGCCTGCTGTTCTTTTGGCATTCTCCCGTTTTGCAGTTGTTTGCCATACTTGCAACGACAAGAAACAACAGGCTCTCCCCAGTTGACTGAATAGTCACAATGTAAAACATAAAGTGCTCTTTGACCCCGCAGAAGCAAACCATTTCTTACCATGACGATTTGGTTTGTGTTGCTTTCCGCTGGAATTAAAACGTCAGCCTTCTAGATATCAAAATTTCGAGGCTCAATCACACTCTCTATTTTCTCGCTGTCTACGCTTAGCAACTACCATTACTGACAGTCACCCAAGACTCGCTACTGGCGGTTGGTTAGACCTTACCAGACAGGCATTCCACCTGCTAGACTACTCGCCCTTTTCTGGGCGCACAATTCCGATTTATCATCCCACTTTATTTCTTCTATTCGACTGTCCATTTCTTGCTTCTCTGTCATTTTTCCTGTTCATCAACGATATCGTAGCCCATATCAAGCATATCTAAAACTTTCGAATCTCTGACAGTTCCATCCATTGGAACTGCCAGCCAGTGTTTCTGATTCATGTACTTTGCCGGAGCAAGGTGATACATTTCGATATAATTGCTTATCATATCTGACTCTGCCTGAACTTCCATGATTGACATTACAGATTCGTCTGATTGATAAAAAATAGCATAGGGAATGTTATTTCTCTGGTTTTTAAAGATTGTGATCTGCTTTCCATTTTGTGTGATTCTCTCCGGGGTGGCTGGATATTGCTTTTTGATGTATTCAAATATTTCTTGTTGATTCATGAGAGGATTCCTTCTTTTTCACTAGTTCTTCTCTTTATTTTGTCGCAATTTTCCCCAGATTACAAGTATAATTTTTTATCTCTCCAATTCCATCAATTTATCACCCCATATCCCATGATGGAGGCATAATCCATCGCATAGTTTCTCTGCCGTACCTGATCACTGGAGTTTCCTTCCACTGTGTAGACTCTTCCACCTTCACATTTTTCCACGATTCCTACATGGTCCGAATTTTCATCATGATCCCAGTCGAAAAAGATGATCATTCCGGCTGTCGGGGTTGTTCCACCACTCTGCCACTTATTCTTTCCCTGAAACCAGGACACTCCGTCACTGCACAATGAGAACTTGGGAACATTCCCACTTGCTATCAGACCGCTTTTGTCCGCACACCAGCTCACAAAACAGGCACACCATTCTACCCGGCTGTCAAATCCATACCAGCTCCAGAA
>OGTL01002999.1_pt1 | contig 11719 bp, 8 predicted proteins | sample 1553601 | NCBI WGS metagenome assembly OGTL01 (sample SAMEA2580112, study PRJEB22360) | human gut metagenome | biome: human gut; feature: human-associated habitat; material: faeces | place: Denmark | collected 2008/2010 | reverse complement strand
GAGGAGGTTCAAGAACATGTCAGAGTTAAGTTTTGAACAGATGCTGGAAGATTCCCGGGTTCTCCGGAGGCGTGGCGGATGTTGGCCTCAATAAGGGCGGCGGCCGCCTTGGCCATGTTCATGGTTTGATCTTCCAGGGATTCCCGGACGCCGAGGCGGCGACCGTCAATCGTGGGGCGGATACCGATGGTTGGTAATGCTGTTTTCATATCTTGCGTAGGTGATGTGAAGCTGGTTCATGCCTGGGCAGGCTTTTCTTCCTCTTCCTTTTTCAGATGAGTGTTGCGGAAGAAGAAGCCGTAAATTAGTACCACGGCAAAGCAGATGATGGGAATAAAGAAGGATGACCGCACCGCTTTTTCCACGAAGTTTTCCTGGGCCGTCTGGAATTGCTTCATGTCCAGGGGCAGGGCGATGAGGTTGTCCAGCACTTCCGCCTGGTTTCCGGATAACGTGGAGAGAGCCGGAATCAGGGAGAATTGCTGAATTTGCTGTTCTCTTCCGGCAGGAGCGGGGAGGCGTTCCAGATTGGCTTTGAAAACGGCCAGTTCCCCAGGCTTGAGGGAGGAGCAGCCGGGCAGGGATTTGGCCGCCTGCTCAAAAGCGTCCCCTTCCAGGGAGGGGAGGGAAAGGAAGGTTTCCAGGTTTTTCTGGAATTTGCCGGCGGCCCTGGCTTGTTCTTCTCCGTCCGCAGGGCTGGCTTCTGACATCCTGTACAGCGCCAGCATGGCTCCGGATAAGGATTTGCGGGCGTCCGCAGCTTCCGCCTGCGCGATCAGAGGACGGTTGATGGATTCAAAATAGGCCACCTGGTTTTTTACTGTGGTGTTGTCTATCCAGGAACCCATGTACGGGGTAATGACTGCGCCGCCCAGAATGGCCATGATAAGGCCCGCAGCTCCCAGTTTCACTTCAGACCCCAGTCCGCGCAGGGCGATGCCGTAAATAGTGGGGAACATCAGGGACATGCAGCCGGAGATTCCGACCAGTGTCCAGACGGAGATTTCCCTGGGCAGATAGATGGTGCCCAGGCAGCAGAGAATGCCGGCGACGGCGAAAAGGGACATCATGTTGGCCGGGTTAAATTTTTTCATCAGGGCCGTAGTGATGGCGCGGCAGGCGATAAACAGGATGATGGAAAAGATATAGTAGTTGGAGGCCGCCGCTTCCTGCATTCCGGGGAAGACGGACATGATGTATTTAATCGTCCACGTCCACACGGCAATCTGCACGCCTACATAGAAAAACTGGGCCGCCACGCCGCAGAAGTAGCGCGGAAGCTTCACCAGTTTCATAAGCTGGCAGCGGTAGTCCGGCATGATGAGCAGGAAGGCGATGGGCCCGATCATCATAATCAGGATTTGCTGCACCATGCTGAATTCGAAAGCGGAATAGTACTGGAACAGGAAGGGGATGAGAATCAGGGCGATGCAGAGTCCCAGGCGGCCGAGTTTGGCGGAAAGGGGCTGTGTGTTTTCCCGGGTGGGTACGTTTTCATCGTCGGATTTGTAACGGCAGAAAAAGAACCAGATGACGGCGGCGATGGCTACCAGGCCCACATAAGGAACGCATACCCAGAAAAGTTCATCGCTGACAATGGCGTTCAGTTGTTCCGGGTCCATGGCTTTGCGGGTGTCCATGTCCGCATCGTTCAAATGCGCCAGAATGAAATATTTGGCCAGGAAAATACCCGTCAGGGAGCCTATGGGATTGAAGGCCTGGGCGAAGTTCAGACGGCGGACGCTCGTTTCCTGGGACCCCATGGAGAGAACGAAGGGGTTGCAGGTGGTCTCCAAAATGGAGAGGCCTCCGGCCAGCACGAAGATAGCCATCAGATAGATATCGAAACTTTGCCCGATGGCGGCGGGAATGTAGCACAGCGCGCCGATCATGTAGAGCCCCAGCCCGATGAGGACGCCCGCCTTATAGGAAAATTCCTCCAGAAGGATGGAGGCGAAAATAGCAAGCACCGCATAGGCCCCATAGAAGGAAATCTGAACTCCGGCGGATTCCGAAGCATTGATCATGAATATTTTGCTGAATGCCGGAACCAGGTTGTCCGTCATGTTGTTCAGGAGGCCCCACAGCGCAAAACAGGAGACCAGCATGAAGAACGGCAGCCGGTACTGTTTGGGAACGATCGGCACGGTAGAGGTACGGTTGTTATCCATATTGCTTTTGTCAATTTCTCACAAGGACGGCGGTGCGTCAATCTGGAAACCGAAAAGAGTCCAGAAATTATCCAACCTGTTGATAGAAAAAATAAAATGATGCTTTTCCATGGTGATATTCCGTCAGTGTCCGCAGAAGCTCTTTCTTCTTCTTGACTTGTGTTTCCGCGGCGGATAGGAATGAAGAGATGAAGAAGAGTATTCTAGCCGTCTGTCTGGGCCTGGCCGGATTCTGGAGCGTTCAGGCTGAAGATTCTCCCATTGCGGACCCGGAAAGGGTAAATGAACAGGGGGATGCGGAACTGCCTTCCGGGGAATTGTTGTCGGATCATGTGGCGGAAGCGGAATTTACGGGAATGATTCATCGGAAATGCAGGTTCCTTACTTCCCTGTGCCCGGACAAGTGCGACCATGCCAGGGATTTCGCCGTTTTCCGGATCGTCAAGTACCTGGATTACCGGAAACCAGGCAAGTACGGCGATGAAAAGCAGGAGCAGCTGATGGTTGACGTTAATCCGGCGCACAAGCCCATCCTGCAGAGTGCGGATATTTTGAAGAAGATATCCGCCCTTAAACCGGGGGACAAGGTGGTTCTTCACTGGGCTCATTATTATATGCACCGGAATTCCAGTTCTTTCCCGGAACGTCCCGTGATTTCCGTGGAGCCGGCGGCTCTTTCCGGAGGAAAAACGGGAAAGTAAGGACTGGTCTTTCCTCAGGCCGTTCAAGCGGGGCTGGACGCAACGGAAAGCCGTGTGTTAGGAAACGGACCGGCAAATAACGCTGCTCCGGGCAAGATTGCTGCGGGGGGCGGCGTATATATCCCGCGAAACACACCATAAATACGATGCGTTTATCTTTGAATAAATTAATGGGGCTTGGCCTGTTGTGCGTACTGGGCCTGTCTATTCCCTCCGTTCTCGGCAAGGAAAGCTTTGAGCAGGCCAGGCGTGGCAAGTTTACAACGCTTTCCACCAAATACGGCCTTATGTCCTGCCGGAACGGTGTGGCGGAAATCGGAGGAGGGGGAAAATCCGGAGAAGCCTCCCTGCGGATGTTCGGCGGACAGGATGCTGAATTGAAACTGGACTTGAAGGATACGCCTTCCAGGGAAGTCCGGCTTTCTGCCTGGGCGGAGCGATGGACCGGGCAGGCCCCTTTTAAATTTTCCATTGTGGCCATAGGGCCGAATGGAGAAAAGAAAATTTATGACGGCAAGGATATCAGGACGGGCGGGTTTCATACCAGGATAGAAGCCAGTGTTCCTGCCGGAACGCGTTCCCTGGTGTTCAGGCTTACTTCTCCGGAAAACAAGGGAATGAAGCTGGACGACCTGTTTCTTGTTCCCTGTATTCCCATGAAAGTGAATCCGCAGGTGGAGATGGCCTCTTCCATTTACCCGGTGATGGTGCGTATCCCGTGCAGCCCCGTTCTTTCTCTGAATGTCCGGACGGACGGCTGCCTTAATCCTCAGTTCCTGACAGCTGTCAATCTGGATTTTACGGGTACGACGAAGCTTTCCGACATTGAGTCCGTGGCTGTAATACGGGGGGAAGAGGCCCCTATCATCCATCATGGAGAAGAGCCGTTCCCGAAAGACTCTTCCCAAGTTTTTGGTACAGTAAAGCTTGCCGGTTCCGCCAGACCCCAGATTTCTGTGAAGGGGAAAATGGAGCTGGAGCCCGGAGACAATTACCTGTGGGCTTGCGTGACGATGAAAGAAGGAGCCTCCCTGGACGGCAGGGTGGTGGTGCGTCCGGCCAGCGTTGTGGCGGGCAATAAACCGGTGAGGGTTGCCAATGCGGCTCCCGTGGCGCAGCGCATCGGCGTGGCCGTAGTCAGGCATGGGGATTTCAAATCAAAATTCTACCGTATTCCCGGTCTGGCCCGTTCCAGGAAGGGAACCCTGCTGGCCGTGTACGATATCCGGTACAACCATTCCGGAGACCTTCCGGCCAACATTGATGTGGGCGTAAGCCGCTCCACGGACGGAGGCCGCACCTGGTCTGATGTCAAAATCGCCATTGATGATTCCAAGATTGCCCCCTCTCTGGGTGCTACCAGGGGCGTAGGGGATCCGGCCATTCTGGTGGATGAAAAGACGGGGCGCATCTGGGTGGCCGCCATATGGAGCCACAGGCATTCCATCTGGGGCAGCAAGTCCGGAGACAATTCTCCGGAGGCCTGCGGACAGCTGGTGCTGGCCTACAGCGATGACGATGGCCTGACCTGGTCCAGTCCGATCAATATCACGGAACAAACCAAGAACAAGGATTGGCGCATTTTATTTAATGGACCCGGCAATGGCATTTGCATGAAAGACGGCACGCTGGTCTTCGCCGCCCAGTACTGGGACGGCAAAGGGGTGCCGTGGTCCACCATTGTTTATTCCAAAGACCGGGGAAAAACCTGGCACTGCGGCACGGGCGTCAACCAGCAGACGACGGAAGCCCAGGTGATTGAGCTGGAAGACGGCTCCGTCATGATCAACGCCCGGTGCAACTGGGGCGGTTCCCGCATCGTGGGCGTTACGAAAGACCTGGGCCAAACGTGGGAAAAACACCCCACCAACCGCACTGCCCAGCTGAAGGAACCGGTCTGCCAGGGCAGCCTGCTTGCCGTGGACGGCGTTCCGGGCGCGGGCAGAGTGGTTCTGTTTTCCAATCCCAATACCACATCCGGACGTTCCCACATGACGTTGAAAGCTTCTACGAATGATGCCGGGTCATGGCCGGAAGACAAATGGCTTCTTTATGATGCCCGCAAAGGCTGGGGATATTCCTGCCTGGCGCCGGTAGATAAGAACCATGTGGGCGTGCTGTACGAATCCCAGGGGGCGCTGAACTTCCTGAAAATTCCCTATAAGGATGTTCTTAACGCAAAAAATGCGCGCTAATTCCGTTTCCCGGTAACATGTTCAACGGGTCGTTTTCGTTGGAGAACGGCCCGTTTTTTTGTTTCCGAGTGTTTTTGTGAAAGGACTTGGCCGCTGCGCTACGGGTTATTTGCCGCTAAAGACGGGAAACTGTACCAGGAACCGGCTCCCCACCCTTTGGCGGGAAAGCCGGCGGTGTGTTCTTAACTTGTTTTGAGGACGCCATTGTCAGGATAAAAAGGAAGCAAGAGCCTCCTTCAGCATGTTTCTGGAGCGGAACAGCAGGCTTTTGGTAGCGGGAACCGTCATATCCAGCGCCCGGGCTATTTCCTCATAGGGCATGTTTTCGAAACGGCGCAGTTGGACGGCCAGCCGCGCCTTTTCCGGCAGAGCGGCGATTGCCGCGTCCACGGCGTGCTGGAGTTCCGTATGTTCCAGTGCTTCGTCCGGGGCCTGGGAAGGTTCCAGAAACACGGCCATGCCTCCTTCCTCCTCCATGGCGTCTGCGGAGGTGGTGGGCTTGCGCTTCTGGCGGCGCACTTCATTGAACACCAGATTGCGCAGGATGGTGAACATCCAGGTGGTAAACCGTGCGGAAGGTTCATAATTCCCGGCTCCCTTCCAGATGCGGATGAATACCTGCTGGGCGATGTCCTCTGTCTCCGGACCGTTGTTCAGCATACGGGCCACCGTCGCATATACGGAATTCTGGTGTTTGCGGACCAGCATTTCCATGGCGGAAGCGTCGCCATTCCTGACCCTCAGCATCAGCTTGGCATCTTCGTCTGGTTCCGCAGGCGGCATGTCTTGTGCTTCATCCATGAAATTCCCTTTTATAAACCCCGTCTCCGGTGAAAGGTTGCAGCCGGCAGGGCGCATTCCGGAAAAAGGTCTATCCCATTTTTACACGGCTGACTAGATGAAAACGGGTCTTTCTTTTCTTTCCGCAGGGAATGGAAGTAAAATGTTTTACTCTTTCCAAAGCCCGGGAAATATTCGCGCCTTTGCAGGAGAGAACCCGGTGCACGATGGATTCCCTCCATGCCCGCCGATTTGACAGGGGCCGGAAGGGGCTTGTCAGGGCAGGGAAGAATGGAAGAAAGGAATATCGGCTAATTAATTTGTTTAAGGAATCATTCCGAATTTCTTTTCTCGGCTTCTTCCTGGTTCAGTTCCAAATGGGGTATTCCCTCAGAAGTTTATGAAGAAAGCATGAAGGAATGCATGGAGCGGAAAACAGGGATTCCTCAATGGTACGTTATTGTGGACGGGCAGCGGAATATCATTGCGGGAACCGGAGTAATTGAAAACGATTTTTATGACCGGAAGGACTTAACTCCCAATTTATGTGCTCTTTTTGTAGAGGAAAGGAAACGCGGCAGGGGAATAGCCGGGGTGGTGCCGGATTTTGTGAGGAAGGATTTGGCCTCTCTCGGATATCCCTGGCTCCCAACCACACTCCGCGCGGAAAGAAGAGCAAGGAATGGAGAAAGTTCCCCGGCAAAAGGGAAAGAGGGGAAAATAATGAAAAACCGTCCGGTGTTTCCGTTGGAAGATGCACGGAGCCGCCTGCCGGGGGAGGACTCTGTTCTTGACAGCATTTCCTGTCTGCCTGATAACTTGATAATACGAGTACCCCTCAGCAGCATCAGGAAACGCCGCCATGAAACAATGCATGAATTCCGAAAATTTGCATCGCCGCCTCAAGAAGATTATCGGACAGGTGCAGGCAATCGACAGGATGATTGACGAAGACGTTCCCTGTGAAGATGTTCTTGCTCAGCTCAATGCCGCCAAGTCCGCCTTGCATAAGGTGGGGCAAGTCGTACTGGAGGGGCACATCAGCCATTGTGTCCGGGACGGACTTGAACACGGAGACCCGGAAGAGACGATCGCGCGCTTCACCAAGGCGGTTGAGCGGTTTGCCAACATGATTTGAATGGGACAAGGGGTTAATGCCTTTTTCTGGAAGGTTCGGGAGGGGGGGCTCATTTTTTTCTTGAAAAACCTATACCCCTATAGGTATATAAATGCCCGTACCCGTATGGGTATGAAAAGAAAAATTATCATATGCTGGACCGATTGGAAAAATTGCTGGAATGGGGAGGGACAAGGCGGAAAGTCGCACTGTTGTCCGTTTCCGGATTAGCTCTGTTGATGAGCATGCTTGGCATGGAACCTTTGCCCTTTGAAATTTCATGGATAGCCATTGTGCTGTGCGGCGTTCCCATTGTGCTGGAAGCCGTTCTTGGCCTGGCGACGGCCTGGGATATTAAGGCGGATGTTCTTGTTTCCGTCGCTCTGGTTGCCTCCGTCATCATTGGGGAGGACTTCGCTGCGGCGGAAATTGCATTTATCATGCAGCTTGGGGAACTCCTTGAGGAGCTGACCGTAGCCCGGGCCCGGAAGGGTATTGAAAGGCTGGTCCGTTTGACCCCGGCGACCGCCCGGAAAGTGGAAGGAACCAGGGAGGAGGTTATTCCGGCGGAAGAGGTTCGCATCGGGGATATTCTCCGCGTATTGCCCGGAGAGACGATTCCGGCGGACGGCGTTATTCTTTCCGGGCACACTTCCGTCAACCAGTCCGTAATGACGGGGGAACCTCTTCCGATAGACAAGGAAACCGGGGATGAGGTTTCCAGCGGGACGGTCAACCAGTTCGGAACCTTTGACATGAAGGCGGCCAGGACCGGGAAGGACAGTTCCATCCAGCGCATGGTGCGCCTCGTCCAATCCGCAGATGCGGGGAAGGCTAAAATAGTGAGGCTGGCAGACCGCTGGGCCACCTGGATCGTTGCCATCGCCCTGTTTTCCGCAGGGGGGGCCTGGATGGCCACGGGCGAATTGATTCGCGCCGTTACCATTCTGGTGGTATTCTGTCCCTGCGCGCTTGTGCTGGCAACTCCCACGGCGGTCATGGCCGCTATCGGGAACGCCACCAGGCATGGCTTCCTGGTGCGGGAAGGGGATGCCCTGGAACGCCTGTCCTGCGTGTCCCACCTCACTTTCGACAAGACGGGCACGCTTACCTGCGGTGCTCCGCGCGTGGCGGCCGTGCGCAGTTTCCTGCCGGAGCTCCCGGAACAGGAACTTTACAGATATGCCGCCTGTGCGGAACTGCGTTCTGAACATCCTCTGGGCAAGGCGATTGTCCGCTGTTACCGGAAAGATTCAGTGCAGAAACTTCCCCAACCGGAACAATTCCGCATGATTCCCGGCAGGGGAGTACGGGCTGTGGCGCAGGGAAAGGAACTTCTGGCCGGCAACCTGGAATTGTTCAGGGAAAACGGGGTGGAGCTGTCCGATGAGGCCAGACGTGCGGCGGAACGGTATCAGGAGGAGGGGTGCTCCGTGATTTTCATAGGAATGGACCGGCAGGCCGCAGGGTTGATCGCCCTGTCGGATACCTTGCGGGAGAATGCCGTAGCTACCATCCGGGAAGTACGGGATGCCGGAGTGGTTCCCGTATTGCTGACCGGGGACCATGGGAATGCCGCCGCGCGTGTCGCCGGACAACTGGGGATTGACCTGGTTTGCGCGGAATGCCTGCCGGAGGACAAATTCAACTGGATTGACGCGTGCCAGAAAGAGCGGAACCGTGTGTGCATGGTTGGGGACGGAATCAATGATGCCCTTGCCTTGAAAACCTCTCATGCGGGAATTGCCATGGGCGGCATAGGAAGTGACATTGCCGTGGATGCCGCAGATATTGTCCTGGTCAATGACGATATCCGGGAACTGCCCCATCTGCTCCGTCTGTCAAGGCGCATGATGGGGACAATCAAATGCAATCTGACATTCTCCATGGCCCTGAACTTCATCGCCATCATCCTGGCGGCGGGCGGCATCTTGAATCCCGTGGCTGGCGCGCTGGTTCACAATGCGGGCTCCGTCGTCGTGATCGCCAACTCCGTTTTTCTGCTGAAATGGAGGAGGAAAAACGCGTGAATCCGCCTGGAGGGTAGAGAAACTTCCCCGTGTTGATTGCCGGGAGGGAACGGAGTCCGTCTTTTTGACGCTCCGGTTTCACCGCGCCGGGCTGGAAAACGCTTGGATGAAGAGAAAGTCCGTGTTATTCTTTTTCCAGTTCGGCAGGGGTGCCCAAATAAAGGCTGAGATTGCAGGAACGGCATGCTGTTCCCGCAGAACCCTTCAAACCTGATGCGAATAATTCCGCCGCAGGGAGTTCGATTGAACGGGCTTGTCCTGTTTTTCGGGGAGGTTTCGTTTCCGCTGTTCCCCTGCCGGAACAGAACAGCATTCATCCCATGAACGATACCTCCAATTTGTCTTATCCCGGTTCCCGCCGCATTTATGTTCCGGGCCGTCTGTACCCGGATGTTCGGGTTCCCATGAGGGAAATCATTTTGGGCGATACCTTGTTGCCCGACGGCACCGCCCACCCTAATGACCCGGTGCGCGTGTACGATTGCTCCGGCCCCTGGGGAGACGCTGCTTATGAGGGAACTGCGGAGGAGGGGCTTCCCTCCCTGCGTGCCGCCTGGATACGGGCCCGCGGGGATGTGAAAGAGGATGTGGGGCACGAGCGCACCCTGCGTGCTGCGGGCAAGACGCCTGTGACACAGCGTTATTACGCCCAACAGGGCGTCATTACGCCGGAAATGGAATTTGTCGCCATCCGGGAAAATCTGGGCAGGGAACAGGCTTTCAAGGCGATATACGACCGCTATCCGAATGCCAAGAGCCGCCCGGACGAAGCAGCGGAAGCCCTGGAAACGCTCACCATGATGCCGCGTCCGTCCGAATTGGAGGCGCAGGAGGGATTTGGGCCGTCCAGCATGGTGGCCCGCGACCGCCTGGATCACCAGCATGCCCCGGAACGCCGGAACGGCTGCCGCATGCCTGCCTACTTTACGCCGGAATTCGTCAGGGATGAAATTGCCTCCGGCCGTGCGCTGATTCCCGCCAACATCAATCATCCGGAATGTGAGCCGATGGCTATCGGCCGCAATTTCCTGGTAAAAATCAACGCCAACATAGGCAACTCCGCGCTGGGGTCCAGCATTGAGGAGGAGGTGGAAAAGCTGCGCTGGGCCATTCACTGGGGGGCGGATACCGTTATGGACCTGTCCACCGGGAAGAATATCCACGCGACGAGGGAATGGATTTTAAGAAACTCCCCTGTCCCCATCGGTACTGTTCCCATTTACCAGGCTCTGGAAAAGGTGGGAGGAAAGGTGTCTGACCTGAGTTGGGAGGTTTTTCGCGATACCCTGCTTGAACAGGCCCGCCAGGGCGTGGACTATGTGACGGTGCACGCCGCCCTTCTGCTCAGGTTCGTGAACCATACGGCGCGGCGCATGACGGGCATCGTTTCCCGCGGCGGTTCCATCATGGCGCAGTGGAGCATGATCCACGAACAGGAAAATTTCCTTTATTCCCATTGGGATGAAATTTGTTCCATTCTGGCGGCTTACGATATTGCCGTCTCCATCGGGGATGGCCTGCGGCCCGGTTCCGTGGCGGACGCCAACGACTTCGCCCAGCTGGCGGAGCTGGAAGTGCAGGGGGATTTGACCATGCGCGCGTGGAAAGCGGGCGTGCAGGTCATGAATGAAGGCCCCGGCCACGTTCCCATGCACCTTATTAGGGAGAACATGAGCAAGCAGCTGGAATGGTGCATGGAAGCGCCCTTTTACACGCTGGGGCCGCTGGTAACGGACATCGCCCCCGGTTACGACCATATTACCGGAGCTATCGGAGGGGCGATTATCGGCCAGCTTGGCTGCGCCATGCTTTGCTATGTAACCAGAAAAGAGCATCTGGGGCTTCCTGACCGGGAGGATGTGAGGGAAGGCGTGGTTGCCTACAAGCTGGCGGCCCACGCCGCAGACCTGGCGAAGGGGCATCCATCCGCGCAATGGAGGGATAATGCCCTGGCCCAGGCCAGGTTTGAATTCCGCTGGGAGGATCAGTTCAACCTTTCCCTGGATCCGCAAAAGGCCCGGTCCTTCCATGACCTGACGCTTCCCCATGCCAACGCCAAAAAAGCCCATTTCTGTTCCATGTGCGGTCCGGACTTCTGCTCCATGCGCCTGAGCCAGGATATCCGCCGCCGCTCACAGCAATAGGCGTCTTTTCTCCGGCATTTCGGGGGGCTTGCGGTTCCGAGGGGGCCAGCCCTTAAAAAAGAATGACAAGCCCCGGTATCCTGCTATAGTACGGTTAAGATGAGAAATTCATTTTTTCCTGCAATTGGTGTTCTTTCCTTGGCCTCCGCTTTGATTTGTTCCGCATCTTCCTCTTGGGAGACTGATTGGAATAAAGCGCTGGAGAAGGCCGGAAAGGGCGGACATCCTGTGCTGGCTGATTTTACCGGTTCCGACTGGTGTCCCGGATGCATTCACCTGCGCAAAAATATTTTTGACACGGATGCGTTCGCCAAATATGTGGCGGATCATCAATTCGTGCTGCTGGAACTGGATTTTCCCAAGGCTGCCGGGAAAATGCCGCCGGAACAGTTAAAATTCCATGAAGAGCTGATGCGGCGTTATGGCGTTTCCTCGTTCCCATCCGTTCTGTTGATGGAAGGAAATGGCGCTCCCTACGCTAAAATAGTGGGTGCCACCAGAACCCCGGAGGAATATCTGAAAAAACTGGAGGCCGCCGGAGAAACGAGGAGGAAGTTGAAAGAGGCCGTAGCGGCGGCCCA
>OGTL01002981.1_pt1 | contig 11768 bp, 6 predicted proteins | sample 1553601 | NCBI WGS metagenome assembly OGTL01 (sample SAMEA2580112, study PRJEB22360) | human gut metagenome | biome: human gut; feature: human-associated habitat; material: faeces | place: Denmark | collected 2008/2010 | reverse complement strand
GGCCGCACATCAAAAATCAAGTCTTGGAGGATACGACTATGACGAAATTGCTTTCCTGCCGCTACAATACGGACACCAACCGGGTGGAAGCCCGGTTCGCAGATGGCACCACTCTTGCCATCGACTGCGCCGCTGTGGAGGACGAGTACGGCAACGCCCCGGCACAGCGGGCGGAGCTGGACTGGCTGCTCTATAACAAGCCCTTGGAGTATGCACAGATGGTGCTGAGAGGGGAGATGGAGCACTATCTGTCGCTGGGGTGTGACCACGGCAGGCTGGAGGATTGACCGTCAACTTCCATAAGGGACACGATGCCCACCGACCTATGGTTTTCGCCATAAGCTGGTGGGCATCGCTGCATTATCAGAGCAGGGGAGTCATATAAAGAGGAAGGTACACAATTCCGTCTTCTTCTTTCAAATCACTGGTATGCAGCACATAGGGTGTGCCAGTTTGTTCAGCATAGCGCTCCATAAACTTCCGCAAGGAAGTCAGCGTATAGTTTTTGCCGGACTTGACCTCAATGGGCGAGATATTATGCCGATTGCTGATTTTGCTCTTGGCAATCAGGAAGTCGATTTCCATCCGGGCATCTTTATCGTCCCGCGACGGATTAGAGTAAAAATACAGCTTGTGACCGCTGGCGGCAAGCATCTGCGCCACGATGTTTTCTATAATCATGCCCTTGTTGACTTCCAGTTTATCGAACAGCAGCTTTTTATAGATTTCCTCGCTGACCAGTCCATTTTCATCAAAGGCATGGCTGATAAGCAATCCGGTATCTCCCATATAGCACTTGAGGGTCATGCGATCCATGTTCAGCTTCAGACCAATATTCGGCTCCGTGGAGTTATAGCAGATGTTGGCGATCATGGCATCGTCCAGCCAGAACAGTGCATCTTCATACTCCCGGAAGCGGGCTTCCTTTTTGAGCGAGGATAGTTTGAAACGCTTTTCATGCTTTTGGAGTTGGGCAGGAATTTCATCAAAGATACTCTCTACCTTCATCTCATAGCCGGTGGCGTGTTTCACGATGTCTGCCCGGTAAAGGGTCAGAATATCGCGTTTGATACGGTCTACCCGGTCAAAGTCCTTGCTTTCCACATACTCCTGCACCGCCTGCGGCATTCCACCCACGATAAGATACTGCCGGAAATAGTCCATTGCCTTTCGGTGCATTACCTGCCCCATGGACTTGTGGGCTTCAAACCGCTTGCGGACAATGTCCATCAAGGTATCATTGCCCATCGCCCACAGAAATTCCTCAAAATCCATCGGGTACATCTTGATATGCCGTTCCTCGGATGGGATGACGATATCTTTGACATTTTTCTTGATGGACATGAGCGACCCTGTTTCCAGATAATCGTACCGGCCATCCGCAACCAAATACTTGATAGCCGCCCGTGCGCGAGGGAACATCTGAACTTCGTCAAAAATAATCAGGGATTCATGTTCATACAGTTTGACATTATAATAGCCGGACAGATACATGAACAGGGTGTCAAGGTCGTTCAGGTAGTGTAGAAACAGGTCTTTGACTTCGTCGCCCACTCGGTTGAAATCAATCAGCAGATAGGATTTATATTCTGCTTTCGCAAATTCCTCTGCCACATAGCTCTTGCCCACACGCCGTGCGCCGTCAATTAGAAGTGCCGTTTTTCCCGCACCGTCCTGTTTCCAGTTGACAAGCTGGTCGTATATCTTCCGCTTCATCGCAAGCCCTCCAATCACGAAAACAAGATTTTCATAAAAATCAGTTTATCACGAAAGCAAGATTTTTGCAACAGCTGTTTCTCACGAAAGCGAGAATTTTGAAGATGTGAGCTTGGATGAACAAGGCACAATACGCTGAAATCGTCTTTCAGGCAAAGAAGGTCGAGTGGGAAAGGATTGTACTGCCCGATGAGTACAGCTATCTTCCTCTATCTTAGAGACAACACTGCGCAAATATACGATATACTCCCAGCGTTCTTCTATGGTCACCGTAGCAGAGTTCCCGATGGACTAGCTTCCCGGAATTATGGCTGAAAATATAGAGCCATCTTACATTTATAAGAACCAGCCCGAGTGAGAAACCAAATCGACGAATCAGCGCAATATGGATTGGAGACTTATAATAGTGGAGCAACGAAGCCATCAAATTGCTTGAACTGATGCAAAAATGATGATATAATTGCTCGTATAAAGTAGAAATTTGTGATATTTTCACGGATGAGCACTGTGTGAGGAACTCAATATGAAAAAATGGAAAAGTCTTTTTGCGTGCGGACTGGTTTTACTTCTGACGGGATGGACGATGCTGTGCATCCCGTTCAATGCTTATGCCCAGACATGGGAAGCGGAAAGCACAAGCACAAATATCGTGGCTGTCGTGGACTGTAGCACAAGTATGCAGAGCAGCGACAGCGACTGGAAAATCCCGGAATCGCTGGATATGCTGGTGGATATGTGCGATGATGAACAGGTTCGTCTGTCGTTGATCGTATATGGAACAAGTGCGGAGACAGCATTTCGGGATTTTCCGCTTTCTGCGGAAAACCATGAAATGGTAAAAAAGCAGATCCATCAGGCGCTGATGGTGCGCGGATATAATCTGGGCCAGACGGATACGGGTGCAGCTCTTGGGCTGGCGCAGCAGATTCTGGAACAGCAGGCAGGACAGAACAATATGGTTCTGCTGTTTACAGATGGTGCAATCCGGGCAACACGGAATGGCCGCACGAATGAAATTTCGGAGCAGGAAGTAGATGCGTTTGCAGCCTTTGCGCAGAACAACGGCGTTGTGGTCAACACGCTGGGTCTGTTCAACAAGCAGGCAGATGCAGCGGACGTGGAAACGGCAGAAGAAGAGCTTTCCATTCTGCGCAGCAAGACGGGCGGCATGTATCAGCGTGTGGACGACCCGGCGGACATTCCTGATTTTGTGATCCAGCTGCTGGCAGGCTTGCTGGATGTGAAAACGCTGGACCTGAGCAGCCCGACCGAAACAACAGTGGACGGCAAACACGCCTGGCAATACGACTTTTCCATTTCCGACCAATACATCAAGGACCTGACGGTGGTCTGGCCTGCACCGGTGAGCGTAATACAGGATATTCTCATCAGCGGTCCGGCGACAGATGGAACGGCAGTATCCCTGAACAACTGGACGGATGGAGAATGGGTCTCGACAACGCGGTACAATGCAAAGCCCGGATACCAGGTCATTCGGATCGATACAGACGGGCAGAAAAAAGGCGACTACTCGGTATTCTTTGTAACAAATGAAGCAACTCCGGTTGCAGCAGAAGGCTTTTACCTGTACGATGTCAATCTGAATGTAGAAATCGGTGCACAGGACATTGGCGTGATGCAGTCGTTGCCGATCGAGGTCTACCTGACAGACAGTCAGGGTTACCGGATCGACGATGTGGATTTTCTACAGACACTGGCGGTAGAGCTTGAGATCGTGAATCAGCAGAATATGGGCGTGGAGGTCGAGGAAAGCGCCAAAGCATCGGATATCGTTTCGGAGCAGGACAGCTATACCAGAGAGCTGAAGCTGTACAACGATTCGTTCCGATTGGACTTTGTGCCGGAGCGCGCCACGGATTATCGTCTGGTGCTGCACGTATCCAATGCGTATTTTTCGCGCACCTCGACGACCCGGCAACTGACCGTACATGACCAGCTGGATGTGGTGAGCAGCGTGGTGACGGCAACACCTCGCAAGAACCGTCCGGTGGAAGTGCGTGCTTATCTGATTCAGCAGGACAACCACGATAAGGTGGTCGGCGAAGAGTTCTATCGCCTGTCCGGCATGTATGTGGAGTTTACCAACCAGTCCACCGGCGCAGTGCAAACGGTTGAGATGCAGGCTGTCCCGGATGGAAACGGCATGACCGCTTCTTATACCCCGACCGATGAAGGCGAATACACGACTGTAGTCAGGATGAAGAGTCATCGCGAGAATGTGACACGTTCGGGCGAGAAACTGGGCTTTTCGATTCAGGATCGTCCAATCACAAAGCAATTTGGCGTCAAGGATCATGAGAGCAGCGGACTTATGGAAGGCCTGTTCAAGCATTACTGGGCAGGCAGTATCATTGAGCTGGCAGGAGATACGTTCTTCTACGATCCAGACGGGGACAGCTACCGTCTGGAGGCAGACCTTACCAGAGGCGAAGGCGAGTACACACTGTTTGATAACATCTTTTCCTATACGGCGTCTGGCAAACAGACGATGGAAGTTACATTGACGGCGCGGGATTACTCGGGCAACGCCGCAGTTACTACGATTCAGATCCGAGTGTTGTCGATCGTTGAGGTGATTCTTTTGACGGTTCTGCTTGTTTTACTTGTGGTGTTTGCGATTGCGGCATTGGTGTGGGTCATCCGCTGGTGCATTACCCGCTCCCGCAAACTGAAGGGCGTCGTTCGGATGGACGTATCGCTGAATGGTGAGCGGCTGGAAGAGGCGTTCAAAAAACAGCTGGATGAATTGCAGATCGGGCGTTTCTACATTCCGCTGGAAAATCCCAAGGTGGAAAGCCTTGCGGATGACGAGCGTCTGCGGCCCAGAACAGATCTGATCCATGGTACGTTCCTAGATGAAAAGATCTCGTTTAACCGAATGCTGTATGCCTGCGCACAGAGCTACCGCGCAAGCCGTGGCGGAGAAGATGGCATTTATCAGTACCTGAAGAGCTGCGGTACGGCGCCCGACAAGACGAGCGGCATTGTCGGACAGAAAAAAGGCATGCGGTTTGGCATCCGGAACGTAAGCAACGAGCCGTCCATGGAAAAGGCGTTTGTGGAAGACCGTAAGCGGAACGACCGTGAATCTTGCGTTGTGTATATTCCGGCAGACAGCGTGGCAAATGAGCGACTGGCCACAAAGCTGGGGACGCCGATAGGTGGTATCAAGGTCGTCCTGCGCTACTATCCGGCAAAGGAGCAGCCGCAGCCGAAGGTGCGCAAGACAAAGAAAACAAAAAGTGCAAGTGCAGAACCGGAAGAGAAGGAGGCGGCACTGAATGTGGAGTGATGCAATGGGACAGGGAGAAAAGGCATACCCGTTTGTTTGCCCGGAATGCGGCGAAGAAGTGCGCGGTAACGAACGGCATTTTTCGATTCAGCCGTTGCTGAACCGTATCATGCTGACGATTGAAGGCAATCGCACCAGTATTGGTGAAGAACTCGAGCGCTTTATCACGGTTTACGCAAGCTTTGGCGCAGAGTTTCTGAGCAGCCCGCTCCAGACCGTACAGTGTGAAACGGCAAAACCGGAGAGAGCACAGCTTACATCCTTGAAGATCAGCATGGAAAGCCTGCTGAATCAGATGGAAGTGCAGATGCAGCTGGAAAAGGGAATCCTGCGAAAAATTGTACATTACCAGCAGGTAGAAGGCGGAAATCTGGCGGATAAGTATCAGGATCTCTACCGGGACGTGGCTGCGGGGAAAACGCTGAGCAGAGAAGACTCAGGCTTTCTCTTTGACTATGCGCAGGCACATGACAAGATTCTGAAAAACATCCGTAGTCGGGATTTGTCCAACAACCAGGTACGTGAACAGGAACTGAATGAATTTTTGGATATCCTTATGACACTTTGCAGCGCTGAATCCAAAGACCATAAGGGAATGTCAGTTTTAAGCACTCGATACCAGATCATGGCAGCATGGTGCTTTAAAGTGGATGCAACGACAAAAGTCGCCGTGCCGGATATGCTGTATCTGGAATTGTCGGATGAGCACGGCACAGAGGTGTGCAGCAGCAAGGAAGCCTGCTGCCCGCACTGCCGCAAAGCAGTCAGCAAGTACTTTGGTGCTTACCCGCAGAAGATCATCGGTGTGCTGGGCGGCCAGTCTACCGGCAAAACAACGTATATGGCAGCCTTTGCGGATATGCTGGATCACACGAATCTGGATGATCTGCCCTTTACAATCAGCTACGAGCCGGAAGGCGATGCGCAGTGGCGGCGCTTTCAAGCATCGGCCAGGGAGGGCAACTTTGGTGCTATGTGGGCATACCAGAACGGCTATCATGCCCAGAAAACGGACCTCCAGTCCGAGTCTGCGGTCTCCCTGAGCTTTTTGGTGTCGCCCAAGGAAAAAGGCAAGATCCCAACGATCTATGTCTTGGCTGATATTCCCGGCGAGGTCTTCAATGGTGCGGGAGGAAACAAAATCAACGAAACCATCAACAATAGCCGAAAAATCTTTCAGAACTGTCAGGCAAGGCTGATGACACTTTCCTGCGACCCTGACGATGCGCAGATCGCAGCGGCCAACTTCAAAGAATGGATCAATCAGTTCAGCAGAGTCAATGTGCCGTCGGCTTTCCTGCTTACCAAGTTTGACCGGAGTGAAAAGAGACCGGCTGTGTCGCTGGCATATCCAATGAATCCGACAGAGTATCAGCCGTATGTGCGGGGCAAAGATGGCGTTGGCGTGTATAACATCGACCGGATGAGCACGCTTTGCCGCTATGCCAAACAGCAGGAAGACCTGCTCTCACCCAACCTGTTCACAAACCTGCTGAATGCGATGCAGCAGGAAGAAGCAGATCCGACGGAAATTGCGCTGAATGCATTCCTGCTGAACTCCGGTACGGCCAACTACATTGACTATGTAGATGCAGATGATGAAGAAAAGCAGAAAGACCGCGTCAGCGTGGCGCGGAGTGAGCGCTATGGTGTGTTGGCGCCGATCCTGTGGCTTCTGGCACTGGACGGATATATTCTGCCGGGCTACGGCGAAAATGAAATGCTGACCTACAGTGCAGCGGCGGAGGAGCAGCTGCAAAAACTGTGGAGGAAGGAATTGTATCGGCCAGAGGATGTGGACTGATACGCATAAAAGGAGCGGACGACAGTGTTTCAGTATGGATATACAAACTTTCAGAAAAAAGGTTACCGCTTTGCTTCAGAAAACGAGTTTTTCCACGCATCATTGAAAAACCGAAACGCAAAGCTGGCGCAACTTGTAAACCACGTTGACACGAAACACACGGCATATCTCGAAGCAGAACCGACGGCCTATCTGGGAATTTTTACGGATCTGGATTCCAATCAGGAAAATCAGCGGTATTATTTCCAGCGGTCGGGACGCATTCTGGAGCGCAATGCCGGGTATGCGCAGGGATATGTGCAGGATGTTGCCAAAGAAAATGATGAAGCATTCTTCCGAGAGCCGTTTTTACAGCTGCTGTGGGTACCTTTCCGGACGGGACAGGAACTTGTGCAGCTGCCAAGCGAGGATTGTGACCGGTATTTCCCGGATGTAACAGTGGATGCGTTTCACCTAGAGCAGAACCCGATAAAACTGGAGCAGGGACTGTTGCTGCGCATTCTGGAGGAATTACTGAAAGGGCACCGTCTGGTCCTGCATATCGACCAGCAGGGTGATCAGGCGCCGCAGTATTCCCTCGGTGTGTTGCGGCACATCTACGAGTGTCTGCCTTATGCAATGCGCCGTAACTGCGGCTTTGCGACCAATGTTGCACCGGAACGCTTTTCGACCAACATTGACGCGGACCGACTGCCCGGCGCAGTCCAGCTGTGTTTGGTGGACGGTGATGTGGAACTGCCGGGACGAGTGTCAGGCTTTACAGTTCTGGAGATGGGTGAGACCTATCCCGTAGCAGACGAAAATCGAGAGTTCCTACAGATGCTGACGGTGGACAGCGACACCAGAAGAAATTTCTTTGAGATGGTGCAGGAAAACTACGGCTTCCATCATGCAAGTATGGAAGAATACCGCACCATGTATCAGCTGGCAATGCATCTGGCTTTGCCTATCAATGTGCAGGCGGTCGAAATCTGGGCGGATGATTATAGGACACTGCCCAGAATCCGAGAGAACATTGGCAAATGCGTTGCGGAAAAGCTGACGGTCTCCATGGCGGAACAGGCGCTTTGGAGTGTACCGTTGCCAGAACTGGAAAAGGTAGCAGATTTGGCGCGCAGCGAAAAAATGACTGCTGCGTGGGAGCTGCGGATGTTCAATGGAATCTATGCAAACGATGAGCAGACACTTCAGCGGCTGGCAGAGACCGTGACCGAACGATACAGAGTGCTTTGCAGAGAGCAGGCAGGTGCATTGCGTCGCGGATATGAGTTTGCAACCGAAGAAAGCAAAGAGAAGCTTTGGCAGACAGCACAGCTTCCGCTGGAAAACGACCTGAAACTGCCTGCCAAATATAAGGACAACAAAATTGTGGAAGCGCTGGGCCAGATGCTTCCGCCCGCCATTCAGAAGCTGGCAGACAAGGAAAAGGCCAGTTATGAAACCAGATTGCAGGCAGAACAGCATGAGGCAACGGAGCTGGTGCAGAGATGCGTGGATCTGGGACAGCTGGTTCGTTTTTGCCGCTATCTGTGCGAGTCGCAAAAATATTCGCTTTGCCACGATGCGTTTGTGGCGGGCGGCAGATTTGGTGCGCAGAACAGCTATGGCCCGGAATGTCTGTGCACTATCGCAAAGCGCGTGAAGGAATATCCGCTGCCGATCCACCTGGATGCAATGGAAAAATCCACCGCAGAGGTGGAAGCGCTGGAAGAAAGCGTGCTTTACAGAGAGAAAATGGTCGGCTTTGAAGAACCGGTGGTTCAGGCAGCCGCAAAAGAAAAGAAAGAACTTGTCAATGCCTATAAACAGCTGTGCGGCGTTCTCCAGACCGGGAATGTGCAGGACTGGATGCACACGATGGCGGAACTGGCGCAGGGCGCGTCCAAGTGGAAGAGCCTGCCGGAAGAGATGCACGACGAGGCATTTAGCGTGCTGCGGAAAGCACTAATGGCAAAAGAAGTCAAAGCCGAAGATCTGTTTGCATGCACAGGAGAACTCCAGAAAATCGAGACAAGGGACCCTGCACTTTTGCAGAAACTGCTTCAGGCTGCCGGATTGCTGGACATTGACATTGAAAACCAGCAACAGGTAACGCTGCTGCTGTCCTATGGGTCGCAGTGGGCTTCGTTGTGCCGGAACATGAACTGCCGGACAAAATTCAGCCCGGCCGACCAGCGTTGGGGAAGACCGGACATCGTATACAGAATTCAACCTGAGAGCATGTTGGAGTTCCTGCGGTGGCACTATGGACGCACCCGAAATGCCGTGCCAAAGCTGGTATTGAAACTGACGCAGGATGCGCCGGACTGGTTGATGAAAAAGTACGGCACAGATGCAAAACGAACCGTGGAGATCCTGCAAAGCCTTTCGCCCTGCAATGCAGAAAATCGTTTTGTGCAGGAGTTGATGACGAATCCGATGCCCTCGGCAGAAGTCGGCAGTATGCTGATTTCTGCACTGAAAAAGAGTGGCCGAACCGAGGAAGAGCTGCACCGTGCCTGCCATCCCAGTTGGGGTGGGATGATTTTTGCGGAGTACTACGATCCCACGCAGGGAGAGCAAGGCGAAGTGATCCAGGATTTGCGAAAGCGGCTTGTTCTGGTGCAGCAGCAGGGAGAACAGCTTTGCCAAAAAAGAGCGGAAGCGGACAGGAAGAAGCAGGAGAACCGCAGCAAACGGCTGGAAAAACAAAGCAATGCCATGGGCTGGAAGCTGGCAATTTTCTTTGTGTTTTATGGCCTACTGCCACTGCTGGGGCTGTGGATCAGTAAACTGCTGCTTGCAGAGACTGTAAAAATCTGGCTGGTCGCAGAACTTGTCACAGTGGTTCTTTTGGCGGTGATCGGCTGTGTCCTGATGCCGATCGGCATGGAAGAAAACGGCAGGTATATCCGGCGTGCAGCGACCATGGGCTGTATAGGCCTTTTGCCGGGGATCCTGCTTGCTGCAATTCTAATGGTTCTTCTATAAAAGGTGAAAGGATAAAATCATGCGGAAAAGATTAAAAATCGTTTCGCTGCTTACAGCGCTCGCGCTGCTGGGCGGACTGCTGGGCGGATGCGGAAAAAGCTCCCGTATAGAGACAGACTCGGTGGCCGTGCAGGAAACAACAGATCCACTCCTGGCGGAGCATCAGAAGCAGCTGGAACAGCTGAATAGCAGTTATACTAAGCGTTTGACCTCAAATTCTCAGGGCGTGGAATTTCATCTGTACTATGATGACACGCAGAGTATGCTGGGCTTTGTGGAAGCAGCAAATGGTCAGAATACCTTTGTGACCATGCTGGACAAATCCATTGATTGCGCCAAAGGAATGCTGAACAATGGTTTCTCAGCACTGAAAGCGTATACGCTGGTGGATGAGATCCCAGGAGATAAGAAAAATCAGGAACTGAACTGGACCGAAGTCGATATCGTTGGCGCACTACAGGCACAGTTCCTGCGTTCGGATTTCTATACGGGAAGCCATACTGGCCATCGAGAAGGAACACTGACGCATGCTGGAACAGGGACAAAGGTCGGCCCGCTGGCACGGTTGTTTCTGGATGGTAACGACCCATTTGTCAAGGGCACATTTACCGTAGTGGTGACCGACCTGCGGGAGCAGGGATTTGATCTGGATGATCTGGTCAATGGTCTGCTGGCGAATCTCCTTGCCGCACTTGGGGCAGTGGGGGGTGCCCACCCGGGCCCACAGCAGGCGCAGATAGTCGTAGATCTCCGTCACCGTGCCCACGGTGGACCGGGGGTTTTTGCTGGTGGTCTTTTGGTCGATGGAGATGGCCGGTGAAAGGCCGGTGATCTCGTCCACGTCCGGCTTATCCATCCGTCCCAGAAACATCCGGGCGTAGCTGGAAAGGCTTTCCACATAGCGGCGCTGCCCGTCCGCGTAGATGGTATCGAAAGCCAGACTGGACTTGCCCGAGCCGGAAAGGCCAGTCATGACGATCAGCTTTTCCCGCGGGAGGGTCAGGTTGATATTTTTCAGGTTGTGCTCGCGGGCACCCTTGATGATGATTTTATCGTTTGCCAAGGTATTTTCTCCCTTTTCGTTGTGTCTGTGCATGGTTCTGTTTGCGTTCGGTCTCGGCGGCGGAGTCCACGGTGGGGTTTTCGCCCCGGCGCAGACGGTCGATCTGATCCCGCAGGAAGGCTGCGTGCTCAAATTCCAGCAGCTTCGCAGCCTCCTTCATCTCCCGGGTCAGGCGCTCGATGGCAGCTTCCCGCTCCATCTTGCCCATGCGGCGGGTGTTGCGCTTGGCGTTTTCGGCCTTATCGCTGATCTCGATGCTGTCAGCAATGGCCTTGACGATGGTCTTGGGCACGATGCCGTGCTCCTCATTATAGGCCATCTGAATGGCGCGGCGGCGCTCGGTCTCGGTGATGGCGCGCTCCATGCTGTCGGTCACCACATCGGCGTACATGATGACCATGCCCTCCGCGTTGCGGGCAGCGCGGCCGATGGTCTGGATCAGGCTGGTCTCGCTGCGCAGAAAGCCCTCCTTGTCGGCATCCAGGATGGCCACAAGCGACACCTCGGGCAAGTCGAGCCCCTCTCGCAGAAGGTTGATGCCCACGAGCACGTCGAACTCGCCGCGGCGCAAGTCACGCAGGATCTCCGTGCGCTCCAGCGTGGCGATGTCCGAGTGCATGTAGCGGGCCTTCACGCCCTGATCCAGCAAATGGTCGGTCAAGTCCTCGGCCATCTTCTTCGTGAGCGTCGTGATGAGCACGCGCTCGTTGCGCGCCGCCCGCTCCTTCGCCTCGTCGATGATGTCGTCGATCTGGCTGGCGCTCGTGCGCACGACGATCTCCGGATCCAGAAGGCCCGTCGGACGGATGACCTGATCCACCTTCGCCTGGCTCACGCGCTCCTCGTAATCGCCCGGCGTGGCCGACACGTAGATGAACTGCGGGATGCGCTCCTCGAACTCG
>OGTL01002975.1_pt1 | contig 11789 bp, 9 predicted proteins | sample 1553601 | NCBI WGS metagenome assembly OGTL01 (sample SAMEA2580112, study PRJEB22360) | human gut metagenome | biome: human gut; feature: human-associated habitat; material: faeces | place: Denmark | collected 2008/2010 | reverse complement strand
AGAATCCGTCCGCCAGCAGATGATCATCATGAATGAACAATAATAATAATGTGCCAATGAGCTAATATGCCAATTTGCCAATGGGACATTCTCTTTAATTGGTACATTGGCACATTATTATGGACACATTAATACATTAAACAATTACTGATAATGAAAATATTGATATTGGGTGCAGGGAAGATGGGATCTTTCTTCACCGATTTACTTAGTTTTGAACATGAAGTAGCCGTACTTGAGAGCGATCCGAAACGGATGCGTTTCATATACAACGCCCTTCGCCTACAGAAGCCGGAAGAAGTTGCCGAATTCAAACCCGAATTAGTCATCAATTGCGTGACACTAAGCTATACGATCGAAGCATTCAAGAGTGTCATGCCTTACCTGCAGCCATACTGTATCATCTCGGATATCGCATCGGTCAAGACACACCTGAAAGAATTTTACGAAACATGTGGCTTCCCGTATGTTTCTACCCACCCGATGTTTGGTCCGACATTCGCCAATTTGGGACAACTGGAGAAAGAAAATACGATCATTATCTCCGAAGGGGATCATCTGGGAAAAATATTCTTCAAAGATATCTATTCCAGCCTGCGCCTACATATCTGCGAATATACTTTCGAAGAACATGACAAAGTCGTGGCTTATTCGCTCGGTATTCCGTTTGCATCCACAATGGTATTCGCTGCCACGATGAAACACCAGGATGCTCCGGGTACAACTTTCAAACGTCACATGAAGATAGCCAGAGGCCTGCTTTCCGAAGACGACTATCTATTGACGGAAATCCTTTTCAACCCGCGCACACCTCATCAGATCGCACGCATCCAAGAGGAACTGGATATCTTGCAGGAAATTATCAAAAACAAAGATTCGGAAAGAATGAAAGAATACCTGACCAAGATCAGGAAGAATATCGAATAATACAGTTCAATACACCGCTTTCCAAGATACAATCTGGTAACAACAAATCGTTCCACAGCTGTGAGTCGTCCAGCTCACACTTGTGGAACAACTTATTTAATGACTTCATACCATAAAACAAACGATCATGAACAACATCATCCACTTTATGGCAAGACTATCATTGCTATATTCCCTGTTATGGAGCATTTCCATTCACGCTTATGCACACAGCCGAGATACCGACCCAAACTCCACATATCCGACACCGGACCGTCTTTTCCACATTGCACGTAGCTTGAACCGCAACCTCGTCTGTTATGATGCCAACCAAACCAATGGCAAACTAGACACCAAAGAACCCATAAAAGTTTACTGGCTGAACCGAGAAATGGAACCGGGAAAAACTAACGGACTAAGTTTCATACAAAAAAAGATGGCCTACGGTTACAAAGTGGTTTCAATAGCAGAACATACTTGCACGATTACCCTAACGGCTTATCCGGAAAAGAAACTGACGATCTGTAGGGAGGGAGATCACTTCGTCTGCCATGTCAAGATAGACAACCGGCAGGCTATCCTACAATCTTTGTATGTCAAGGCCAGCCCCAACAATCCGCTAAATGTGGAATACGTGGAACTACAAGGCATAACAACCGATACTGGCGTCCCTGTTACGGAAAAGGTCAGCAAATAAAAAAGAAATACGGTTGCTATCAACTACACAGGTCTTTGAACTTTTTTGCAACTATTTTGCAACTAAAAAATGTAAAAACCGCTTGAAAAGCGTATTTTTGTCCTTGTATTTCAAAAAAGAGTGTTTTACGGATGAAGGTATGTATAGCTGAAAAGCCCAGTGTAGCACGCGAAATTGCAGAAGTTCTCGGGGCAACCAAAAAGATGAACGGGTATATTGAAGGAAACGGGTATCAGGTAACCTGGACTTTCGGACATCTGTGCACTCTCAAAGAGCCCAATGATTATTCAGAGAACTGGAAACGATGGAGTCTAGCTTCCCTCCCAATGATCCCGCCTCGATTCGGGATCAAGCTGATCAGCAATCCGACATACGAACAGCAATTCAAAACAATCGAAGAACTGATGCAGAATGCCGAAATGGTTATCAACTGCGGAGATGCCGGCCAGGAAGGAGAACTGATCCAGCGTTGGGTGATGCAAAAGGCTGGCTGTAAATGCCCGGTCTACCGCCTATGGATATCTTCGTTGACAGAAGAAGCGATCCGCGAAGGTTTTCAACATTTGAAAGAACAGTCCGACTTCACCAAGTTATACGAAGCCGGTCTTTCCCGCGCCATCGGTGACTGGCTGTTAGGAATGAACGCAACGCGCCTTTATACGCTCCGCTACGGACAAAATCGGCAAGTGCTTTCCATCGGACGAGTACAGACACCTACCCTTGCACTCATCGTAAACCGACAAGCCGAAATAGACAACTTTAAGCCGGAACCTTATTGGGAACTGAAAACAGTTTACCGAAACACTACTTTCTCGGTTACCAAAGGCAAATTCACGAAGAAAGAGGAAGGGGAAGCTTTCCTGGAAATAGTCCGGCAAAAAGAATTCACCGTCACCGACATATCAGAAAAGAAAGGGAAGGAATATGCTCCCCGCCTTTTCGACCTGACTTCGTTGCAGGTGGAATGTAATAAGAAATTTGCTTTCACGGCTGACGATACATTGAAGCTGATCCAGTCGCTATACGAAAAGAAAGTGACAACCTACCCGCGTGTCGACACCACTTTCCTAAGTGACGATATCTATCCTAAAGTTCCCAACACACTTAACGGCCTGGTTGACTATATCGACCTGACAGCCTCGCTGCTGAAGGCGAAAATACGGAAAGACAAACGTGTATTCGACAATTCGAAGGTGACGGATCACCATGCCATCATCCCGACCGGTGTACCAGCACGCAACCTAACGGACAACGAACGGAAGGTGTACGACCTGGTGGTCCGCCGTTTCATCGCAGCTTTTTACCCAGACTGCGAAATCTCGACTACTACGGTATTGGGTAAAGTCGACAAAGTAGATTTCAAGGTAACAGGCAAACAGATATTGAAACCGGGATGGCGCGTTGTGTTCGGAGCAGAGCAGAAAGACTCGGACGCCGAACCGTCAGATGAAGAAGGCGTACTGCCGGATTTCATAAAAGGAGAAAGTGGCCCGCACAAACCGACATTAGGGGAAAAATGGACATATCCGCCCAAACCCTACACCGAAGCGACATTGCTCCGCGCCATGGAAACAGCCGGTAAACTTGTGGACAATGACGAATTGAGAGACGCATTGAAGGAAAACGGTATAGGCCGTCCTTCCACCCGCGCCGCCATCATCGAGACTTTATTCAAACGCAATTATATCCGCAAGGAACGCAAGAACCTGTTTCCTACAGCTACCGGTGTGGAACTCATCGACACGATACAGGAAGAGCTGCTGAAAAGCGCCGAACTGACCGGTCTTTGGGAAAAGAAACTACGACAAATCGAACGGGGCACCTACGAAGCCCGTACTTTTTTGGAAGAGCTTAAGCTGATGGTCCATCAAGTAGTGATCAACGTCCTCTCCGACCAGACCGGACGCACCATCACAATCGAGCAGGCTGCTCCAGAGAAGCCCCAAACCGAAAAGGAGCCGAAAGGGGAAAAAACGCGCAAACCGCGTGCCAAGAAGGAAAAGACTGCCGGTCAACCAGAATCAACAACCGTTCCCGTAAAGCCGGTATGCCCGATCTGTAAGAAAGGTAGCATCCTGCGTGGAAAAACGGCTTACGGCTGTTCCGAATATAAAGATGGTTGTACTTTCCGCATGGATTACGCCACCTATGGCGAAGGATTGTCGGATGAGGAATTAGTGAAGGTGATCAGTGGAATCAGAAAGGATTAAACCGACAAATTGGTTTACACTTTCTTTACGACAAATCAAATATGAAAACATAATTAATAAAGAACTACAAAGTATTTTAAAACAAAATGGGATTTAATAATTAATCTAAAATCAATGAAAGAAGAATGGTTCCCTTTGGTTAATGAAAAGGGAGAGACAATAGGAAAAGCTACCCGTAAGGAGTGCCATAACGGATCGAAAATGTTACATCCGGTAGTGCACCTACATATTTTCAATAAAGCAGGTGACCTCTACCTACAAAAGCGTTCGATAAACAAAGATATCCAACCCGGTAAATGGGATACAGCAGTAGGGGGACATATTGACTACGGAGAGACGGTCGAAGATGCCCTTCACCGGGAAGTACGGGAAGAATTAGGGATAACAGATTTTATCCCGCAATTCATCACCCGTTATGTATTCGAATCGGCTATAGAAAAAGAGTTAGTCAACACCTACCGTACCATTTACGACGGTCCGATCATCCCTGACCCTTCCGAACTGGACGGTGGACGTTTCTGGTCTCCTTCCGAAATCCTCGAAAATATGGGAAAAGGAATTTTCACACCCAACTTCGAAAGGGAATATAAACGGTTATTCATGTAAACTACAAAAACACTAAAACAATGGCAAAAGAATTAGAACTCAAGTACGGCTGTAACCCCAACCAGAAGCCATCGCGCATTTTCATGCAGCAAGGGGAGTTGCCCATAGAAGTCTTGAACGGACGTCCCGGATATATCAACTTCCTGGATGCTTTCAACAGCTGGCAATTAGTAAAAGAACTGAAAGAAGCAACTGGACTGCCCGCCGCCGCTTCCTTCAAGCACGTAAGTCCGGCAGGGGCCGCCGTGGGTATCGAGATGAACGATACGTTGAAGAAAATCTATTTTGTGGACGATCTTCCGCTCACTCCGCTTGCAACCGCCTATGCTCGCGCCCGCGGTGCCGACCGTATGTCGTCCTACGGCGACTTCATCGCACTCAGCGACATATGCGACGAAGCGACTGCACGCCTCATCAACCGCGAAGTTTCCGATGGCGTCATTGCTCCCGACTATACGTTGGAAGCGCTTGAAATCTTGAAAAATAAACGGAAAGGCACTTATAATATCATCAAAATCGATCCAGACTACTGCCCCGCTCCTATCGAACACAAAGATGTTTTCGGCATCACATTCGAACAGGGACGTAACGAGATCAAATTAGACGAAAACCTGCTGACCAACATCCCGACCCTGAACAAAAATTTCCCAGACGAAGCGAAACGCGACCTGATCATCGCCCTTATCACACTGAAATATACGCAGAGCAACTCAGTCTGCTACGTTAAGGACGGACAGGCCATCGGTATCGGTGCCGGCCAGCAAAGCCGCATCCACTGTACCCGTCTGGCGGGCAACAAGGCAGATATCTGGTACTTACGCCAGCATCCGAAAGTAATGAATCTGCCTTGGATCGAGAAAATCCGTCGTGCAGACCGAGACAACACGATCGACGTCTACATCAGCGACGACCACGAAGATGTTTTGGCCGACGGTATCTGGCAACGGTTTTTCACTGAAAAACCGGAAATCCTGACACGCGAAGAAAAACGTGCCTGGCTGGACACACTTAAAGGCGTTTCATTGGGCTCCGACGCCTTTTTCCCCTTCGGTGACAATATCGAACGAGCACACAAAAGCGGCGTAGATTATATCGCACAGGCAGGCGGTTCCGTCCGTGACGATCATGTGATCGACACGTGTGACAAATACGGCATCGCAATGGCATTCACAGGTGTACGGTTGTTTCACCATTAACAAGGGAATTCTTGTTTTTAAAACATTAGTGTTTTTCACATTTGGTTCTTCGTCAATTAAGAGGTAACACTTGACAACCAAAGTTCAACAAATAAAGAAGTTTGAATGAAATCAATAGAGAATGATATACTTCTACATGCAATTGAATAAACCAATGAATAGCAAAATACAATAAATAGAAACCTCTAAATTGACGAAGAACCAAAGATTTTATGGAATAACACGTATTCTGCCCTACGCTTGAACCTCAAGAGGGTATTTAAGCAGCTTCCGGTAAAAAACTACTCGTCCTTATAAAATTACTCCTCCAACATCACTTCCAAATAACGGTCGGGAGCTAACCCTATGCTCTGGAGGAATCCCGCCAGAGCGCTATATGTTAAACTATTCTCCGACAAGTTCACCAAGGCAATCCGGCGGAGACATCCGAACGGGATCGCATAATCCACATAAGGGACCAAGTTAGCTCCTATAAAATCATACTCAGCTTCTACCGGATCACAAAATTGCACAAGCCGCCATTCTTGTTCGGAAACCCAACGAGGTTCCCGAACTTCCAGACAGGCATTACAAAGCATCGAGAAGAAACGTGAATCCCGCTTGAACCCGGTATGCTCTTCATCGTAAAAAAATTTGTCATACTCCCACTTCATCTGCGAAACAAACACGTTCAGATTCTCCTCCTCATTATATTTGCAACGGAGCAAGTATTTTTCCTCCGACAAACTATACTCACCTAGTGCCCCGTAATCGAAAGTCAGCCGCAAACAGGAAGTATCCTTTTCCTTCACACTGGAAGGGATTTCCAAATTCTGGTAAAGGGAAAGAGCGTACATCTCCACCTCCGGTCCGATAAGCATCCGGCGGTTCTCCCGGAAAAAAGGAATATTTTGTTTACTAAGCTCCGGCCCGATGCCTTTTTGCTCTTCATGCAACACGATCGAACGGCGAAGCAGGGACAAACCGTATCCGATTACTTCGTCCGACTTGGCATACAACAAATTAGGAACATGCAAGGTGAATGTTCCCGGCGTCTTCGACTCCTTGCATCCGCGAACAAAGGATTCTATTGAAACATAGGAATATAAATCCATCTTTTATGATTTTTTTGGACGTCAAATATACAATTTATATTAGAGATTATCTACCTTTGTTAAAACTTTTATAAACTACATAAAACCAATAAAACAAAATGAAACGTCGTGATTTCCTTAAGACCAGTGTTGTAGCAGGTGTAGCCTTATCTCTGAACTTTGAAGGATTACAGGCTGCTCTCTCCTCGAATACAGTAGCGGTAGAGCAAGCACCCGATCTGGTAGCAGTAATGGGCGGTGAACCGGCAGTCATGCTCGACAAAGCCTTAGAAGCGCTTGGCGGCATCGGCAAATATATCAAAAAAGGGCAGAAAGTCGTTATTAAGCCCAATATCGGCTGGGACCGTACACCGGAACTGGCCGGTAATACCAATCCTGAATTGATAAAGGCCCTCGTAAAGAAATGTTTCGAAGCTGGAGCCGAAAAGGTAACGGTATTCGACCACACGTGCGACAACTGGCAGAAATGTTATGAGACAAGCGGCATCGCCGCCGCCGTAAAAGAAGCAGGTGGTATCATCATGCCAGGCACGAAAAATATTTCAAAGAAGTAGACATTCCCGACGGCGTGACACTGAAAAAAGCCAAGATACACGAGTCACTGATCGAAGCGGACGCCTGGATCAATGTTCCCATCCTGAAGAACCACGGAGGAGCCAAGCTGTCATGCGCAATGAAGAATATGATGGGGATCGTCTGGGACCGCCGCTTCTTCCACCAGAACGACTTGCAGCAATGTATCGCCGATATCTGTACCTGGAAGAAGAAACCGGTTCTGAACATCGTGGATGCCTACCGCATGATGCATCAGAACGGTCCGCAAGGAAAAAGTGCAGCTGACGTGGCTACGTTGAAATCGATGATTGTTTCTCCGAATATCGTCGCCGTCGATACGGCTGCCCTCGCTCTGTTCAACCAGGTAAAGAAATTGGATATGGCTGCCGTTGGACATTTGAGCAAAGGGGAAGCTCTTAAATTAGGTTCTACCGATCTGAAAAAAATAAACATCAAACGTATTAAGATCTGATGAAGAAACGGAATTATCTAAAGGGATTGAGGGTTTTGCTCGCAATCCTCTTTTTTGTACCCATACTTTTGTTTTTCGTAGACTTTTCAGGAGTTTTACCGGATAGTGTACATCGTTTGCTGCATCTGCAACTGATGCCGGCCTTGTTGGGAGGAATGGTCGGTCTGATCGTGTTCCAATTTTTGCTGGCACTGGTATTCGGACGTATTTATTGTTCCACGATATGTCCGGCAGGCGTATTCCAGGATATCATCAACCGTCTATTTTGCATCGGTAAGAAAAAGAAGAAAGGAAGCCGTCGTTTTACTTACCACAAGCCGATGAACCGGCTACGCTACGTACTGCTGGTAATTACGGCAGTCATGGCTGTTTTCGGTCTTAGCGAATTGTGCCTGCTCTTAGACCCGTACAGCAACTTCGGACGTATTGCGGCAAGTCTGCTCCGTCCGATCGTGATGTGGGGGAATAACCTACTCGCCGACCTGCTGATGAAAGTGGACAACTACTCGTTGTTCCATGTGACAATCAGTACCGTGACGGCTTCCGGTCTGATCGCAGCAACCATCGCATTGCTTGTTTTCATCGTCATGACTGTTTTCCGCGGACGATTGTTCTGTAATACGATCTGCCCTGTCGGAGCTTTGTTGAGTCTTTTCTCGCGCTACTCGTTCTTCCGTATAACTTTCGATAAGGAAGCCTGTACGCATTGCGGGAATTGCGAACATACCTGCAAGGCGGAAGCGATCGACAGCAAAAACCTGACGATCGATACATCCCGTTGCGTAGATTGTTTCAATTGTGTTTCTTCCTGTGCCAAAGGCGGCTTGCGGTATCGTCTGCAATTTCCGGGTATGAAACAGGAGGAAACAGTCGATACCCAAGCTGTAAAGGAATTATATTCCAGCCAACTGACAGTCGCCAACAGCCGCCGTACATTTCTGGCCACAAGTGCAACCATTGCCGCCTCGCTGCCGATCGCATCTGCGATTGCCGAAGGAGGAAAAGGGAAAATGAACAGAAAAGGCAGAAAGAAGTGGCCTCCCCTCACGCCTCCGGGTTCTATCAGCCTGGAACGTTTCAAAGACAAATGTACAGGATGCCAGATATGTGTCGTCCGCTGTCCGAGCCAGGTCTTGCGCCCGACAGGATTGGAATACGGTTTGGATTATATGTTGAAACCACGTCTGGCCTATATCAGCAGTTATTGCAACTACGAGTGCACAGTCTGTTCCGATGTATGCCCTACCGGTGCGATCAAACCTCTGACTATCGAAGAGAAGACAACGACACAGGTCGGCATTGCCACTTTCTTCAAAGGCCGTTGTGTTGTTAATACGGAAGAGAAAGACTGCGGTGCCTGTGCAGAACATTGCCCGACCCAGGCCGTACACATGGTTCCTTACAAAGGAACACTGACAATCCCGCAGATCAACCCTGACCTTTGTATCGGATGCGGCGGATGCGAATCGATCTGTCCGGTACGCCCAATGCGTGCCATCATCATCAAATCGAACGTTGAGCACAAATTCGTCGAAAAGCCTAAAGAAGAGGAAATCAAAGAAATCGAGGTAGACGATTTCGGTTTCTGATTAACGATATATAACCGACTATATTATGAGGCCTTATTTGTGAAAGTAAGGCCTTTTCTTTATCTTTGCAGCCATGAAATTCGAATTACAACATAACGACACAAAATCAAATGCAAGGGCGGGTCTGATTACCACTGATCATGGAGTAATTGAAACGCCTATTTTTATGCCGGTCGGCACACAGGGCACAGTTAAAGGCGTCCACATGACCGAGTTGGAAGAAGATATCAACGCACAAATCATTTTAGGAAACACATACCATTTATATCTCCGTCCCGGATTGGAAATATTGGAACAGGCAGGCGGATTGCACAAATTCAACACATGGAATCGGCCAATCCTGACAGATAGCGGTGGTTTCCAGGTTTTTTCTCTTTCCGAAAACCGCAAGTTGCATGAGGAAGGCGCCATGTTCCGCTCACATATCGACGGCTCCAAGCATCTGTTTACCCCGGAAAAGGTTATGGATATCCAGCGGATCATCGGAGCGGATATCATTATGGCTTTCGATGAATGTTGTCCGGGCGATGCCGATTATGAATACGCGAAAAAGTCCCTCGGTCTGACGGAACGTTGGCTGGACCGTTGTTTCGAACGTTTCAACTCTACAGAGCCGAAATACGGTTACCAGCAAAGTCTTTTCCCGATTGTACAAGGTTGTGTTTATCCGGAACTGCGCCGAAAGGCAGCCGAGAATGTAGCGGAAAAGGGCGCTGACGGCAATGCGATCGGTGGCCTGGCAGTAGGCGAACCAACAGAGAAGATGTACGAGATGATCGAAGTAGTCAACGAGATCCTGCCGAAAGACAAGCCTCGTTACCTAATGGGAGTCGGCACACCGATCAATATTTTAGAGGGGATTGAACGGGGTATCGATATGTTCGACTGCATCATGCCGACGCGCAACGGACGTAACGGACAGATATTTACCCGCTTCGGCACGATCAATATGCGTAATAAGAAATGGGAGAACGACTTCTCTCCTATCGATCCGGATGCTCATTCGGCTATCGACACGCGCTACAGCAAGGCGTATCTACACCATTTGATCAAAGTGAATGAGATGTTAGGACTTCAACTGGCATCAATTCATAACCTCGCGTTTTACCTGTGGCTCGTAAAAGAGGCACGCAAACATATTATTGCCGGCGATTTCACGACCTGGAAGAGTGAAATGGTCCGTCAATTATCAAACCGGTTATAAGCAAACTATCACATGAAATTCAAACTGAAACGGATAGACTGGTATATCATCAAGCAATTCTTAGGTACTTATATCTTTGCGATTGCCCTGATTATCGCTATCTCGGTCGTCTTCGATATAAATGAGAAGATCGACAAGTTCCTGAGTCCGGACGTACCATTGAAAGCGATTGTCTTCGACTATTACATGAACTTCATCCCGTATTTCGCGAACCTGTTCAGTCCGTTGTTTACTTTCATTGCCGTTATCTTCTTCACCTCAAAGTTAGCAGACAATTCAGAAGTGATCGCAATGTTGGCGAGCGGGATGAGTTTCCGGCGTCTGATGTTGCCTTACGCAATTTCGGCAGGGATCATTGCACTCAGTACGTTTGTGCTGAACGCTTATATCATTCCGCCTGCCAACGCCACGCGTATCGACTTCCAAAACAAATATATCAAGAATAAGAAGGTAGACTATGTCCGTTCCGCCCAATTAGAGATCGAGCCGGGCGTAATCGCCTATTTCGACCGCTACGACGCGCGTTCCGGGATGGGATACCGTTTCTCTTTGGAGCACTTCGAGGACAAGAAGATGATTTCACGCCTCACGGCAAACTCCATCAAATACGATTCGCTATACAATTGGACGCTGATCGACTACATGATCCGCGACTTCGACGGGATGCGCGAACATATCACCGAAGGGAGCCGCATGGACACCACATTGACAATCGTCCCTTCGGACTTCCTGATCTCTGTCAATGACTGCGAGACGATGACTTCTTCCGAACTATCCACGTATATCGACCGCCAGAAGAAAAGAGGGATCGGCAATATCCAGACGTTCCAGATCGAATACCACAAACGTTTTGCCGCCATCATGGCCGCCTTCATCCTGACCTCCATCGGAGCCTCGCTCTCTTCCCGCAAGATCAAAGGAGGCATGGGGTTGAACATCGGCATCGGACTGGCCTTGAGTTTCTCCTACATCCTCTTCACCACCGTCACATCGACCTTCGCCATCAACGGCAGCCTCAGCCCCGCTATGGCCGCCTGGATTCCGAATATATTGTATACGTTTATCGCGATTTATTTGTACCGGAAGGCACCGAGATAAGAAATGTTTTGCAAAACCAACCATCATACTATCATAATCGTCCGTATATTGTTTTAAAACAGTGTGTTATGACATGACAGTTGCCGTTTTATACTATCATTCATCTGTCATAACCATGTAATCGTCTCCGCGATGCTACCTTTGCCATTTATGGGGGAGTAA
>OGTL01002965.1_pt1 | contig 11835 bp, 9 predicted proteins | sample 1553601 | NCBI WGS metagenome assembly OGTL01 (sample SAMEA2580112, study PRJEB22360) | human gut metagenome | biome: human gut; feature: human-associated habitat; material: faeces | place: Denmark | collected 2008/2010 | reverse complement strand
GCCGAAAAAGACGGAAACCGACTAGCATATAGTACAAATAATTGAGAAACCTTTATTCAACCTATAATTTTGTAACTAAATAATAAATTCTTGAGGAGGGAAAAATGGGGAAAACTCACATTATTGGCGTCGGTCTTGACTTGGGAGGAACCTATACCGGAACTTTTATAACCTCTCATCCATCTGACGAAACTGAACACGGAGATCATTCGTCTGCCTTCACCGTCGTTAATAGTGAAAAACTCTCTTTCTCTTCAAAGTCAAGAACAGCCGTAAGACACCGAGTCCGCTCCTACAAGGGATTCGATTTAAGAAGAAGATTATTGCTTTTAGTTGCAGAGTATCAACTTTTCCAAAAGAAGCAGGCATTGACACCGGAAGAACGCGAAAATCTTCGTATCGCCTTGTCCAGTTACCTCAAAAGAAGAGGTTACGCCCGTACAGAAGCTGAAACTGATGTGTCTGTATTAGAAAGTCTTGACCCTTCAGTGTTTTCCTCCGCGCCGGGTTTCACTAATTTCTTCAATGATTCGGAACCTCTGAATATTCAGTGGAAAGTCATCTCAAATTCTCCCGAGACCGCCCGAGCCTTAAATAAGGCAGTTTCCGGACAAAAAGAGGCAGACTTTAAAAAGTACGTTAAAACCAGCTTCCCCGAATACAGTGCGAAAGAGATTCTCGCCAATTACGTTGAAGGGCGCCGCGCTATCCTAGACGCCTCAAAATACATCGCAAATCTCCAGTCTTTAGGACACAAACATCGCTCTAAATATCTCAGCGATATCCTTCAAGACATGAAGCGAGATTCAAGAATTTCACGTCTATCCGAAGCTTTTGGCTCCATCGATAATTTGTGGAGAATTATCGGCAACATCTCTAATCTTCAAGAGCGTGCGGTTCGCTGGTATTTCAATGATGCAAAATTCGAGCAAGGACAAGAACAATTAGACGCAGATAAATTAAAGAATGTCCTCATCCGTGCTTTAAAGTACCTCCGATCAGACGATAAAAAATGGTCTGCTTCTCAGAAACAAATCATTCAATCTTTAGAACAGTCCGGCGATGTTTTGGATGTGCTCGCAGTCCTTGATCCCGACCGCACCATTCCTCCTTACGAAGACCAGAACAACCGAAGACCTCCGGAAGATCAGACGTTATATCTGAACCCGAGGGCTTTATCTTCTGAATATGGAGATAAATGGAAGTCTTGGGCGAATAAATTTGCCGCCGCCTATCCTCTTCTCACAGACGATCTGGCTGAAATCTTAAAAAACACGGATCGTAAAAGCAGAATAAAAATCCGATCGGATGCCCTGCCCGACTCTGATTATCGGCTTACCTATATCTTGCAGCGAGCGCTTGATCGAAGCATCGCTCTTGATGAATGCTCGATTAGAAGAACCGCTGAAGACTTCGAGAACGGAGTCGTCATTAAAAACGAAAAATTAGAAGAAGTACTCTCGGGCCATCAGCTGGAAGAGTTTCTTGAATTTGCAAACCGTTACTATCAAGAAACGGCAAAGGCAAAAAATGGTCTTTGGTTCCCGGAAAACGCTTTGCTGGAAAGGGCTGACCTGCATCCTCCGATGAAAAATAAAATCCTTAATGTGATCGTCGGACAAGCCCTCGGCGTGTCACCTGCAAAAGGAACTGAGTTTATCGAAGAGATCTGGAACCGCAAAGTCAAAGGTCGCTCAACTGTTCGCTCGATTTGCAATGCAATTGAGAATGAAAGGAAGACTTACGGTCCTTATTTTTCTGATGACTACAAATTCGTCAAGACAGCACTAAAAGAAGGCAAAACAGAAAAAGAACTCTCTAAGAAGTTTGCTTCCGTTATCAAAGTGCTGAAGATGGTCAACGAAGTTGTCCCCTTTATCGGAAAAGAACTCCGGTTGTCGGATGAGGCTCAGAGTAAATTTGATAACCCGTATTCTTTGGCTCAGTTATATAACCTCATCGAAACCGAAAGAAACGGATTCTCTAAAGTCTCTCTTGCCGCCCACTTAGAAAACGCCTGGCGCATGACGATGACAGACGGCTCGGCACAATGCTGTCGCCTCCCTGCGGACTGCGTTCGCCCATTCGACGGATTTATTCGCAAAGCCATCGACAGGAATTCTTGGGAAGTTGCTAAAAGGATTGCGGAAGAAGTTAAAAAGAGCGTGGATTTTACTAATGGAACCGTAAAGATCCCGGTTGCCGTTGAAGCTAACTCTTTTAATTTCACCGCCTCTCTTACCGACTTGAAGTACATTCAGCTTAAAGAACAAAAACTGAAGAAGAAGCTGGAGGACATTCAACGCAATGAAGAGAACCAAGAGAAGAGATGGTTAAGCAAAGAGGAAAGAATCCGTGCTGACAGTCACGGAATTTGCGCTTATACCGGAAGACCGCTCGATGACGTCGGAGAAATCGATCACATTATTCCTCGCAGCCTGACATTAAAGAAGTCAGAAAGCATTTATAACAGTGAAGTAAACCTTATCTTTGTTAGCGCACAGGGAAATCAAGAGAAGAAAAACAATATCTACTTACTCTCTAATCTTGCTAAAAATTATCTGGCTGCTGTCTTTGGCACGTCTGACCTGAACCAAATTACTAATGAGATCGAAAGCACAGTGCTCCAGCTAAAAGCTGCAGGCAGGCTTGGCTATTTCGATCTGCTTTCTGAGAAAGAAAGAGCATGTGCCCGTCACGCTTTATTCCTGAACTCAGACTCCGAAGCCCGTCGGGCGGTCATAGACGTTCTAGGTTCCAGAAGAAAAGCCTCTGTAAATGGTACGCAGGCTTGGTTCGTCCGCTCCATTTTCTCGAAGGTAAGGCAAGCACTTGCGGCTTGGATTCAGGAAACAGGCAATGAACTCGTTTTTGATGCCATCTCAGTCCCTGCCGCCGATTCGAGCGAGATGCGGAAACGCTTTGCTGAATATCGGCCGGAATTCCGTAAAGCCAAGGTGCAGCCGGTCGCTTCACACTCCATCGACGCTATGTGTATTTACTTGGCGGCCTGCTCTGATCCTTTCAAAACCAAGAGAATGGGGTCTCAGTTAGCCATTTATGAGCCGATTAACTTCGACAATCTGTTTACCGGCTCGTGCCAAGTTGTCCAAAACACACCGAGAAGTTTTACTGATAAGACGAATATCGCCAATTCTCCCATCTTCAAAGAAACGATCTATGCCGAACGATTCTTAGACATCATCGTCTCTAGAGGCGAAATCTTTATCGGCTATCCTTCTAATATGCCTTTTGAGAAAAAGCCCAATCGCATTTCTATCGGAGGAAAGGATCCTTTCAGCATTCTCAGTGTCCTGGGAGCTTACTTAAATAAAGCGCCAAGCAGCGAAAAAGAAAAACTGACGATTTATAGAGTTGAAAAGAACAAGGCATTCGAGCTTCTCTCTAAAGTAGCCGGCTCCAAATTTACCGCTGAAGAGGATAAAGCCGCGAAGATTCTAGAAGCCCTCCATTTTGTTACTGTAAAGCAAGACGTTGCTGCAACCGTTTCTGATCTCGTTAAGTCTAAAAAAGAACTTTCGAAAGACTCAATTGAAGATCTAGCTAAACAAAAAGGCTGTCTCAAAAAAGTTGAATACTCTTCGAAGGAATTTAAATTTAAGGGATCTCTTATTATCCCGACAGCTGTTGAGTGGGGTAAGGTTCTTTGGAACGTTTTCAAAGAAAATACTGCCGAGGAACTCAAAGACGAAAATGTCTTGAGAAAAGCATTAGAGGCTGCTTGGCCCTCTTCTTTCGGAACAAGAAATCTTCATTCGAAAGCGAAGAGAGTATTCAGCCTGCCCGTCGTTGCTACTCAATCCGGAGCAGTTCGAATCAGAAGAAAAACAGCTTTCGGGAACTTCGTTTATCAATCTCAAGATACCAATAATCTTTACTCCTCTTTCCCCGTGAAAAATGGAAAATTAGATTGGAGCTCTCCGATCATCCATCCTGCACTGCAAAACCGCAATCTAACCGCTTACGGTTACCGCTTTGTGGATCATGACAGAAGTATTTCCATGTCTGAATTCCGAGTGATCTACAACAAAGATGACTTGAGAATCGAGCTTGCTCAAGGCACTTCCAGCCGCCGCTACCTACGCGTTGAAATGCCTGGAGAAAAATTCTTAGCTTGGTTCGGAGAAAATTCTATTTCCTTAGGAAGTTCTTTTAAATTTAGCGTCTCGGAGGTTTTTGACAACAAAATTTATACTGAGAACGCAGAATTTACGAAGTTCCTCCCTAAACCAAGAGAAGACAACAAACACAACGGTACGATTTTCTTCGAATTAGTCGGACCAAGAGTGATTTTCAACTACATTGTCGGAGGTGCAGCCAGTTCGCTGAAAGAAATCTTCTCAGAGGCCGGTAAGGAAAGGTCATGAGACACCTAACAGTCTCGGGATTTGGCGATTTCCTCGGTGTTCATGGAAATCGCCTGATCGTACGCAACGGTGATAACGTTATCCTAGAAACTGCACTTTCCAGACTCAGAACCATCCGAATCGATAAAAGCGTCTCCTTATCTTCTAATCTGATCCTGGCCTGCGCAGCAAGAGGTATTCGAATCTACTTTCTCGACTGGAAAGGCGTAGGAGTTGTCGAAGTATCCGGCATGCACCGCCATGCCGTCGTCGGCGTCAGAAAATCCCAATTCGAATGCCTCAAATCTTTGCAAGCCCAGCTTCTGGCCAAGGAAATCATATTTTCGAAGATCCGAAACCAACGTGCTGTCCTTCTTTATTTCAGTAAATATCTCATGAAAAGAGAGACGGCTTATGGCCTTTTACTTCGGAATGCCGGAACTCGATTAGAAGAGATCAGTAACTTACTGAACACTCGAGCCTCAGGGCCCGACTGGAAGAATACGGTAATGGGACTGGAAGGAAGCGCTTCACTCATTTACTGGAACGCTTTAAAAGAAGCGAGACTTTTACCCGAGACGTTCCAAGAACGCGAAGGAAGAGGCAGCACTGAAATCACCAACGCTGCACTTAACTATGGGTACGCAATTCTTCAGAGTTATATTCAAAATGCTCTCGGCAACGCAGGACTGGAGATCTACGCGGGACTGCTCCATGCAGATCGAGCCGGAAAGCCATCTTTGGTACTTGACTGCATGGAGGAGTACAGAGCGTGGGTGGTCGATAGAAATGTCATCAGTCTGAGATGCAAGCTTGGTTCTGAGCAGAACTTTTTGGACGCTGCGTTGAAGAAACAATTGGTGGAAGTTATCGACAAAACGATGAGTACAAAAATCAATTACTCACAGAAGCAATGCAAATTAGAGAATGTTCTTCAGCGGCAGGTCTATAAACTTGCAGGAGCTATCGTAGAAGGCAAATGCTACCGCGGTATTCGATTCAAATGGTGAGTTATGTACACACATTTTCTGATTTGCTACGACATTCCCAATACGCCGAAACGCACCAAGTTTGCTGAAATGCTGAAAGATCTTGGACTTGTCGCACTACAGAAATCTGTCTTCTACGGAGCGCTTACCGCCACAGAAAGACATGCTTTGGATTTTTCATCTAGGAAGCTTCTAGGCCCTGAGGATAAATGCCTTTGTATTCCTTGCGTGCTGAAACCCGAAGAATTCAAGAAATCAATTGGTTACGAGAATTTTGAATACAGCGAGCCCGATAGCTATGGATTCATCTAACCGCGAAAGTCTACCCGTTTCTTACATACGGCAATTTTGCTTTTGTCCGAGAATCCCTTTTCTGTCCGTGTTTTTGGAGATTAAACCGCCGCCACCTTTGTGGGTAAAAGACGGCGTGGACTTTCATGAAAAGGCCGCGATGCTTCAAAAAAGAAGGAAGCTGTCAAAATTTAACTTGTCGGGAAAAGGAGTGTTCAAATCAAACATTTATTTGAAGAGCTCTGTTTATCCGATTCATGGAATCGCGGACGGTATTTTTATCATGGAGGATGGCGAGATTATTCCACTTGAATTCAAGGCCCAGGACAATTTTGTCGCTTCGCGCGGACACATACTACAGTTAACGGGTTATGCCATTCTTCTAGAGGAGAAATTCCAAAGAGAGGTAAAGCAAGGGTTCATCCTTTACGGCAAGAAGGGCAAGAGCCTGCGCGTTGATTTCACGGAAGAAAGAAAATAGAAATAGCTCAAAAGATTATTAGTAGTTTCGAAACAGGACTTCTTCCAGACTCCCCTGCCACTTCAGCACAATGCGGACAATGCGAATTTTTAAATTTTTGCGGAGACCGCTTTTAGCAACACAAAAAGCCTCCTCAGAGGCTCTTCGTTAATCCGGATAAGGCCAAAGGCCTCAGTAGCCGGATCTAATATTTAATCAAATTGATTTCAGCTCGCCCGAAGGCGACTTCGTTGTTAAAAGAATGTAATTAAATATTGCCAGAAATATTCTAAATAGTCAAGCAATCACCCCAATTTTTCGAAAATAAGTCCCAATAGTACATTCTTCTAACAACTACTGAAACTTTAGATCGGCGGGGATTTTTTTTGGAGGCCGTATGAAGTCCCAATAGTACATTCTTCTAACAACTACTGAAACAAATCAGAAGGCCAGCGACATTATTCAGAAAATCAGGTCCCAATAGTACATTCTTCTAACAACTACTGAAACTCAGTTACGCTGAACAAGGAAGAACCGTACATTCCGTCCCAATAGTACATTCTTCTAACAACTACTGAAACTTGCAGGCTGTGCCGTCATTGGCAGGAATGAGGTCCCAATAGTACATTCTTCTAACAACTACTGAAACAGCCTGTAACCGCGTTCTTGCCGCGCTGTGCAAAGTCCCAATAGTACATTCTTCTAACAACTACTGAAACTCGTGTCGGCTTCAAGTATCAGGACCATGGTAGGAGCGCTCCAGAGTTCAATGCGCACACCTAACGAAAAGCCCCTCGGATTGAGGGGCGGAGCGGTTAAGAGGTTTGTCCTCCGACTGCTGGGATGAAGTAGACGGTTGAGTTTTCTGCATTTCCGTCTAACACCACGGCCACATATTGCTCATTCCAGAATTAATGCACCGGGCAATCCAAAGTTAATGCACCAGTGAAGTCCACGAGAGCTTCCTTTTCTTATGTTAACAAATAGTCCTATATGTTTGAGGTTTTGCGCATAGAGGGTGATTGCACTTTGGAGCGTAGCGGAGAAGTGCAATCACCCTCTATGCGCAAGGCGCGTCTTACCTCTACCTCTAGCGGATAGTCGTTGGTTACAACGCGCCTCCTAGTTTGACCCTCCTTAACTATCTATGGTTATTGAGATTTTCTTTTACCTCTACACTTCGTCTCTGAGAGGAGCCTTCAAGATGTAAGCGGTATGAGGAATGTGCAATCCTATCGATTACAGCTTGCGTCATTGCGCTATTGCCAAGTCTCTCGATCCATCCTTCCAATTTGAACTGGCTTGTATAGATCGTTGGCTTCAGACGGTTTCTGTCATTGATAATATCCAGCAAATCGGCGCAGTCTTCTTCGCTCATGTCTTCGATTAAAAAGTCATCAAGAATGAGTAAATCGATTCTTTTGAGTTCTGCCTTGCGTTTTTCCAACGTGTTATTGACCCTATGGACCTTAAGATCCATAAAGAGCCTTCCTGCACGAATGAAGTAAACAGAATGTCTGCGATCAAGCATGTAGTTAGCACAACAACCCGCTAAGAAGCTTTTCCCTACGCCACAAGCTCCGGAGAGGATAAGGTCGGCCGGAGTCTCTCTGAGCATCCATTGACCGTCTCTTACAAGTGCCATAAGTCTTGTGTCCCATCGGCGATTATCGCTTTGGTAGAGTTCTTCGAAGCGTGCATTGATCAAATCCAAGGGGAGGTTGCTATGTCGGCGCAGCTTAACTGCAGTATTCGCCTCTCTTCTGACTATTTCTGCATTTAGGAGATCATAGATTTGCTCCAACGATGTCATCTGCTGCCAAGTTGCGTCCTCAAGAGTTTCCTCCATCCGTTGACGGAAGCCCGGCAGATGAAGTTCTTTAGCCATCCTATGTACTCTTTCGGCCAGAGATTGGGGATTTTTTCCTGTATTTCTAGTATCTTTCATTTTTATCTCTTCAATTTATTGAATTGTGTTATTTCCAAGGAAGGAGAAGAATTCTTCTAAAGGACGTAGGCACTCGCTGTTTTCAGAAGTTTTCTTTTTCTTCTCCTTTTTCGTGGGCATGCCCGTTGCAAAGGCTTTCACACAGTTTAAAAACGCGCTTTTTTCATATATTCCTGTTTCAACTGCATGGGTGAAGGCAAGTTCCAGCGTTTCAGGACTAACGGTTTTAAGTTTCTTGACCATGTAGCGCAAGCGGTTCGCCAATTCGCCTTTCTCTGAGCGATTGTTGATTTTTAAGTATTTAGATAAGAAGACGCCGGCACTTTTTGATAGTTGTCTAAACTCTTCACAGCTTTTTTCCAGCCGACCGGCAGGCGTGAGTTCTCCTGGTAATCGGTATTCCGGTTTGATATGAAGAAAGCCTTCAAGCTCGTCAGGTTCGCCGGGCCGATAGTATTTGTATTCGGTAATGAGGTGATTGCTCAATGGGTCAACAATCCGAAGCAACTGTCCGTCTTTTACATAAACTCCGACGCAGTGACTAAAGTATTCCGGCGGTACCATGTATTCATGAGTATGGAATTGGATGCAGCCGTTGATTCTTACCTTTCTTCTTAAGATTTCTGCCCCATAAAAGAACTTGTTCTTTGGTAGGCTCCGCAGCTTAGGCTGTTCAAGCTCGAACCACTTTCTCCGGCTAATGCCGTATCGGGCCATCTTCGCGCAGTTAAAGTCTTCCAGCTCCTTTTCCAGAAGGAAGTTCACGTCATTAACTGAACCCAAGGAACCAGGCGAGATCTTTTTAATAAATTTATCGGTAACGTCCTTTACGGCTTCTTCCACAAGTCCTTTATCCTGTGGATGTCCTACTCGGGCCGGACTTAAGGCAACCTCATAGAATTGAGCAAGGTCGAGAAGCCCTTTACTGTAGCGTTGATTACCTTTTTCGGCATGGTTGACTAGCGCAGTGTCGTTATCCAAGATAATGTACGAAGGCACTCCCTTGAAGAAGTCAAACGCGTTCTGCAGTCCTTCAATCCAAGATTCTGTCGTCATGTCAGGTGTGGCGTACCAGTAAACCATGCGGCTAAAAGGAAGAACTGCGACAAAGATACGGCAGTTTTTTACTGCGTTGCTGCGACTGGAATTCAGAAGTATTTTGTCGCCGGCATAATCTATCAGCAGATATTTTCCCGGCTCCCATTCCTGAGCCATGACACGTCCTTTATTTCCGTAATGCGCGTGCCAGTATTGCTTGACTCTGTAATAAAACCCCGAGCGTTTGAGCGGCGGCAGATCAGAAGTCTTCGCTTGCTCAAGGTACTGCATGTAGGAATCAAGAATTTTCGCTCTTCCTTGATCGATGGCGTCACATATAGCTTCGACATCAACCGGATAGAAAGCTTCTTCTTTCGGACCTTTGACCTTGCAAAATAAACTATGCAGCTGCTGGTCTTCAACCCTTGAAACGGTTTGGTAATCGAGTCCTAGCTCTTTGGCTCGTTGTACCCAGCGACATACCGTCGTATGGTGGAGCCCTAGCCGAGTGGCTATCTGCCTCAAACTCATTTTTCTTTCTTGGAGCTTGAGGACTTCACGAATGTCAACGGATGACATTTGTTGTCTCCTTTTCTTCATAAAACCCCTTGTTTAATAAAAACAAGGTAGTGTGCTTTGAAAAGGAAACTCTCGTTATTATTGATTTTGCCTACTCAGGGTAAAGATTCCTTGAGAAGGTGTTGCACTTATTTTGGAATAGGTGGTGCACTTATTTTGGAATTAACACATATGTGCAACTATCTCCTTTTTTGACTGGCATGTATACTTGAGGCCATGCCAGGCGTACTTGTCCTGAAGTCAGCGCAACCTGTTGCCGAGAACGAGGACCGTCTCCTACTTCTATGTAACTAATATTACTTGCTCCGTCAATGCAGACATAACCGGAACACGGTGCTGTATACGTACCATTAAGAGTTTCTTTGCCTTGTGCGATGACTATTTTATCTTCCCACCTCTTCGGCATACTCTGTTGTGCTATGAACTCCGTGTCCGTCTTCTTCACGAACTTGGAGAGGAGGAGCGCTAAAACTGATTTCAGCATGACGCACCTCCCACAACCAAATTACTTACTGCCTTCGGCCTTGTAAATATTGAGATAAGCCGTAGAGAATTGGGAACTAGGCCCCATAGCATATCTAAGCTGTTGACCCTTTTTGGCGTAGAGATAGACGCTGAGATTCCCGCTCGCATCAGGCCCGAGGTTAATGAGGGCGCACCCGTTAATGTCGGCAAACCAAACACCATAACCGCGCAAGTTGGCGTACCCTGTGCAGGGCATCGTGAAAGGGTGACTTTCCCCATCTGCAATAACAGGTAGTTCAGAAGAGCTTTGAATAAAAATTGTTGACTGATCAGCCACCCATTCCTTCTTACCCTGCAAGAACTTCTCCGCAAAGAGCTGTACAAGTGCTTTAAGCATAGGCCACCTCCTTGCAGAAGAAGTTTCTTAAGAGTTTGATAACCCCCCCCCCGATAGTTTTCACTAATCGGACGGTAACTTGCTCTAGATATCGGCCATAGTCTACTGAAGCTGAAGGGTTGTAGTCTACAGGTACTGCCGAGCCGGGCTTAGAAGCGTGTCCCGCCTCTGCCGGTGTCGTTCGGCTATCGAGTAGCCGTTGAATTAAAGATTTCAAGGTCATTTAAAAACCTCCTTGTCTCATAGATTGTCTAGCTGTGACTTTCTGCTGGAGCTCGTAAGCCAAAGCGCTTGGAAACTCAGGCCACTCAACAAACGGAAAACCCTCGGCCTCGGGCAGGTTTCTAAGTGCTTGGCGATAGGTCTCAAGCTCGGTGCGGTCTGCGTCCTCAAGGGCTGATCTCTTGGCTCCTGCTGACCGTGCCACGGTGATATCAGGCAACTTCACGTAATCGTCTGTGTCCGAGATTCTTGCGTTACGCTCGGCTTTGATCTCGTTGCTGTAACGTTCTTTGCAGAATGCGTCGGAGTTCTCAGGCAACTCGGATTCTGTGTAGAACTGACCGTCAGCCGATTGATACAGTCCGGTCGGTGATTCCTCGCCGAGCCAGAACTTCATGCCGTTGTAGGTTTCCTTGAGCTGATAGTGCTCAGCGGCGTATGCGTCATCCTCTTCATTATTGAATACGTGGACAACGGGAGAATTACTCCGTGCAACAATGCGGCCCGTGTGGTCTTTAATGCAATACTTCTCAATGGGCCGAGCCATTGCCTCACTCAGGTATTTGGCCTTAATCTCTGCAAGTGTGGTCATGTTTTATCTCCTTTCTATGAATCAGATTCGTTTTCGAGCGCGTCGATTTCCGCTTGAGTTGCTCCGTTATCGAGACAGAGTTCTTTAAGAATAGGGATGAGATAGGCGTCCACGGCGGCGGCAAATGAGGCTGTGACCCAGGCAGAAATCGAAGCGGCAAAGCCCGAGGCCCATCCGATGTTTGCACGTGCGATTTCTTTCTCGTTGTCAGAGAAAGATTGACTGGCTACTCCAACACGTTTATCTAAAGCATCGCCAGTCGCCTTTGCATCAGCAAAACCGCCAGCCAGTTTTAACGACGTGTCCGAAACAGGTTTATTAGTCAGGTTGTTGTAGTTCGTTGTTCCCGCTGGCCCCGTTGGCCCCGCTGGCCCTTGACTGCCCGCTACACCTTGCAAACCGCGGGGGCCGCGGATATTAACTGTGCCTGGGTTGCTAAGGCTTCCGTCATTAGTCCAAGACAAGTCACCATCTGCGCTAACGGCGG
>OGTL01002953.1_pt1 | contig 11886 bp, 12 predicted proteins | sample 1553601 | NCBI WGS metagenome assembly OGTL01 (sample SAMEA2580112, study PRJEB22360) | human gut metagenome | biome: human gut; feature: human-associated habitat; material: faeces | place: Denmark | collected 2008/2010 | reverse complement strand
TACGAGTATTCCTGATTAAAAGCTCTGTAAATCATTGATTTACGGAGCTTTTTGTTTATATGCCTGTCATGGGGCTATCCTGTCTCTAGTGCTGATTAAAGCTGGTTTTATACTACTAAATTAAACTGAGAGTTAAACCAAGAGTTAAACCGAAATTGCAATGAATGCTACAGCTAATGTGTTGTGCTACAGATCTAAAACTCTTAGTAATGGTGAACATCCGATCATGTTACGTGTCTGTAAAGGTGGTAAAAAGAAGTATATCAGTCTTGGAATCTCTGTCAATCCTAAATTTTGGGACTTTGAGAAGAACAAGCCTAAACGTAACTGTCCTAATAGAGAACAGCTGATTAAGGTAATTAATGAACAAGAGCAGAAGTATGCAGAACAGATACTTGAGTTCTCTGTAGAGAAACGAGAGTATACACCTACTACTTTAATTGAAGCGATTGTACCAGTCCAGAAGGCTAGAACGGTCGGTGAACTGTTTAATGAGTATATAGCCCAACTTAAAGAAGAAGGTAGGTTAGGGTATGCGCTTTCTGTACAGCAGGTATATAACTCTCTTTTGAAGTATAAAGGGCATTTAGATATATACTTCTCAGAGATAGATGTGAATTGGTTGAAAGCGTATGAATCGTGGTTAAGATGTTGTAAGTTGGCAGATAATACAATCGGTATCAGATTCAGAACGCTACGAGCAGTTTATAACTTGGCTTTGGCAGAAGGTCTGGTAAAAGCGGATTGCTATCCATTCAAGAAGTACAAAGTCTCTAAATTACATAAGGAGACAGCTAAACGTGCTATAACGAAAGAACAGGTGAAGCAGGTTATCGATTATGATGTGTCAGGAGCACGCTTTTATAAAAAATTGGCTGTTGATATGTTTGCTTTCTCTTACTTAATGGGTGGTATCAACTTTACTGATATGGCTTTTCTTACCGACAAGAATGTTGAAGGAGGACGTTTGGTGTATGTTCGTCAGAAAACGAAGAAGCTTATAATGTTGCCATTACAGGAGAAGGCTGTTGAGATAATGAATCGTTATCGTTCCTCACAGCGTAAATTCATATTTCCAATCTTGGATGAACGAGAGAGGACTTTACGGCAGATAAGGAATCGTATATATGATGTGTTGGATAATGTGAATGGCTATCTAAAGGAGATTGGAAAAGAGCTAGGCGTTGAATTGAAGATTTCTAGTTATGTTGCTCGCCATTCCTATGCTACCGTTTTAAAACGTTCGGGAGTTTCTACTTCTGTAATCAGTGAATCTTTAGGACATAGTTCAGAGCGAGTGACACAGATATATCTGGATAGCTTTGAAAACAAGCAACTGAATGATGCAATGAAGAATTTACTTTGATACTTAATTAATCCCCATTTGTAGCAATGCAAGTGGGGATTTCTTTTTAACTTTACAGCTCCTAATGCAGATATGACATGAAAGATTACATACTACCAATTCCAGAACTAAAGCAATTAGAGCCAATCTTAACCGAGTACTTTGGTTATAAGCGTGCTATGTTTGAGAGTGAACTACTACATGCCTATTATAGTAACTATCCCAATGGGATTGATAAGGAGATAGCCAATGCCTATATGATTGATAGTCCAATTCTGGATGAGTTTGCAGTAGATAATGGTGCATTTGACTATCACCGTTACGCACCAAGACCAGCCTCAACGAGTAAGACATTTGATCCTAGTAGCTTTATAATGGATTCAGATTTTAACATCACTATCACCTTGTCTGATGATAAGATCTTAAAAAAACTGTTTGACCTGTTACAAGATCATGGAGAAGCAGACTATAACGAAGTCATTGGTACAACCTTGATTGTAGTAGCTGCTATATATGAGAAGTATAAGAATGGTGAACTTTATACAGAAGTTACTATGTCAGAGGACACACTACCTTATCTGGAACAAGTCCGTCCAGAAATGCTAAAGCTATATGAGTTGCTAAACACTAAGAGGTACTCACCTAGTAAGAAGATAGAGTTGAGATCACTAAATTCTATCACCATTGATAATGGAGTTAAGAAGATAACATTAGACAACTCATGTCATTGGCTTACTGACTTACTGGATAACTACCTACATATATACTTAGGAGTAAACACTCTGGAAGAAGCCCAAGCGGAATTGAAGGAAGTATATGCAGCCAAAAAAGGCAGAAAGACTAAGAATCATGCTTGCGAATTAATCATGTACGGTACATTCCACCTGTTACAGAAGTACTCTTCACTAAAAACAAAGAGCGAACAGATACGCATGACTTTAGACTACATGAGGCTACTGTTTGAAGAAGGCAGCTTCAATGATGACGAGAACTACACCAATGCAGCTATAGCCTACTTAGTGAAGCAAGGCTATAAACCTATGTGGAAGCCTAAGCAGATAGCGGACTACAATTTTTCACCTACTAATCGATCTACAGAACATCTCTGGTAATTTATAATCTACCAATCCTCACAGACTACCATGTAATTACGTGGTAGTTTTTTTATATCCTTAAATTAGCTAACTTGCTGATATACTACTATCTAAAGAATTGCCTTGAAATGGCTCTCCATTCTTTATAACACACCTCTTGACAATTCCTCACCTTTGCAACGTAATCGAAAGACAAACGGTGCGCACCACTCTCGATTAGATTACATAATTAATAATATAAATGACTAAAATCATGGAAGAAAAGATTAAGACAGCGGGACAGACTGCAATGGAGAGTGGTAAAGAAGTTGGTAAAACTTCAAGTGTTAATTCAACTAACACCTTAAAGGTGGAGAAGGGTAATGAAGGCGTTTTAAAAGTTACGACAGTAAAGAGTGAACCGCCAGTGTATGTAGATAAGGCAGTTTTAATATGGCTATTCAATGCTGTCTTTAACTTTGCTAGAGTGACGGTTGTCCCCTACAACACTAAGGGTAAGGCGTATCTTTATATCATTGCCGAACTTGACGGATTAGTAGAGAAGCAAGGTACGTATGTAAATGATAGAGCAGTTGAAATTGTGTTAAGCCTGTTAAAAGGTAACGGAATCAATCCCAATGATGATTTCTTTAAACAAGAACAAGAAGTGAATGCTACTGACAACTTCCAACTGAAACTCTTGAAGCGTTTGAAAGACGAGTATAAACGTCTTTATCGTGAACGTGATAAAGTTAGAAAAGGTATTACCTGCTTTCGTGGTTACTTCCGATTCTATCGCGGTGAAGTAAGATTTGATATGCCTCTCACAGATGATGTCAAAGAGTTCATACACGAACGATTGACAATTAATAAGACAGACTACTTCAATCTGTAATGATGAGAATGGAATGGGGAGTTCGCTCCCCTTCCTCTCTAAATTCTACTCTTAAACATACTTTTATATTAAAAAAACAGTTAGGAGCAAATTTGCAAAGTGACTATATAAGTAACTTTTAAAGAATTTCATCCCGACATAAATTACAAGATTATGAAACTCTCATTCGATATAATTAAACTTGAACGCAAAGAACTTACAATTAGTAAAGGTGAAACACTCCTAGACCTCTATAAACGGGAAAGCTACTCTTATAATGGTACTCCAACCAATTGTATCATAGAGAAGGTTGAGCCAGGTATCGGTGCTACCTATGCCGAACTGGAATGTAAACGCAACTCTGTTGTACTAGAACCTAATGTTCCTGTAATTATCGGTAAGACGGAAGGAACTGATTACTTGGGAATATATGAGAAGACTACCAAGAAGATGATAGAAAGCTACCTACTGAACGATAAACATGCGCCCAAGAAGTTGGTCACTACTCCCGAAAGCTACAAGACAAAACTAATACCTGCATTTAAGAAGTTAGGAATTGACTGGCATAAGGATTACTTCTGCCTGTATGATGAATGCGAGAAACTAATACAAGACAATGGTTTCAGACCAACTATACGTATAAAGGATTTCTTCGATTATGAACGTAAAGCATACGTTTCAGCTACTCCGTTAGGAACACGTAATCGTAAGTTCTTAGACAATGACTTTAAATGGTTGAAAGTAACTCCCGATTACGATTACAAGAAGGATGCAACTTTGCTCATTACCCGTTCATTTAACAGAACCTTACGTAGAGAGTTAAGGAAATTGCTATCTACCTCTAAATGTATCTGTATCTTCTATAAGACTACTGACGGTATCGCTCGCATTATACAGGATCTATTAAAAGACGGACTAATTAAAGACGGAGATTACAAAGTGTTCTGTTCGGATAAGAGCGTGAAGCAGTTGAAGGGAATGGAGCTGCATTATACACATGACCATTTAGAATTACCTTTAGCTAAGGTCAATTTCTTCACTTCCCGCTTCTTCTCGGCTGTAGATGTTAAAATTAACAAGTTGGCAGATATACTTGTACTTAGTAATTACAAGCAAGCCATGCACACGATGATTGACCCGTTTACCGAAGCTGTTCAGATACAAGGACGTTTCCGCAACAAGCTGGACGGAGACAGAAGATACAACTCTCTAACATTCATTACTAACACCAATGATGAATTAAAAGTTAAGAGTGACGAAGAGATTGAGACGGAAATTACCACTAAGCTCGCAACATACGCTTCCATTAAGGAAAGATACGATAACGCTACCGATGCAACTGAGAAGAGGACTCTTCGGAAGGACTTGAAGAAACTCTGTTTCAATGAATTCTTAGATTGCGATGAAGAACTTTCAGAGGAAGTTATAGACCATGTGTTTAATGAAGAACGGGTAAAGAGTTACTACCAATCACCGCAAGCACTAATCAAGGCTTATGAAGAAACAGGACACTTCACTTTGACAGTAGATGATAATAGTGATGGAATTGGGGAGGATGACAAGATGACATTAAAAAATCCTACACAGAAGGATGTTTGGAAGTATCTTGTCAGTCAGTTGGAGCGACTGGAACGTGATAAACAGCGGATTCCCAATTTCGATTTCGATGCGGAAGTTCGGAAGTTGGAAGCCATGCACAGTGAACATTACTTCATTATCGATGCTTACTTGAAGATTGGGAAAGCTCCGATTGAAGCAGCTGACTACTCAAAGAGTAAGATTGAGAAGGAATTGAAAGCCTACAAACTTCAACAAGGTGAGAAGTTGCGTTTTAGTCCGAATGTACTGGCAGAGATAGAAGAAGAGTTTAGAAGTGAAGTTCAAACTCAGTGTTACATTGCTAAATCCGATTTCATTAAAAGACTCGGTAGAATCTACACTGCTAACGGAATCACCTTCAAAGTTCATGGTGACGGTAAGGCAGGATCTATGGTAATGTGCAAGATTACGGAGGGTACAGTCAGTGATTACTTTGAGTATCATTCCTATAATAGTCAAACTCCACCTTCATACAAACTTCTCGGTTTCAAATCGGAGTTAGGAGCAAATTAACGAAGGGTCCTATAAGACACAATTTAAAAAAAATGACCCTAAAGCAGTCTATGGATTAAAGTAGCTCTCTACATAAACTAAGCAACTCCACCCTAAAGAGGTATGGAGTTCTTGGTGTTTACGGACATTCCTATAACCTTACTATATAAACACTTTCTTATACACCCCAACTCAAATTTAGTAGTATCTAAAATCATACCCCCACTACCTTAGATATAAGAAGTAATTCTATATAGTGATTAGAATTACATAGAGTAGGATCATTAATCAGACAGTGAGCATGAGGAATAAGATACGCACTCTATAGTACTGTTACCCTTCACACCCCTTCCCCATGATTAAAGTGAAATGAATGGTTTAGCGTGAATCGCTTTCTAACTCACAAACCTTTTGAATCTCTGAAATGTACTGTTCAATCTATAGCTAACAGATGATTCAGTATAAGCAGGCACAGAAGTAAGTGATAAGGAAAGTACTTCATGTCAGATCATTCATTTACTATCTAATCTACTGATTACTAATCTAAGACAACACGTATGGAGACTTTAAAGATGTTAGCTACGATTGGAACTATACTAATCGTACCATTGATTCTACTTCCACAATTCTTTGTGGGCTTACTAGTTCTAGGAGTGGTATACTTCGCATTCAGACAACCTTCTAATTGATAAGACTATGAAAAGCTTGTTTTATCTACTAGTTGTAACCGTCACTATGATTATAGCTATGTTATCATTTCCTCTATTAATAGTGGGCTATATAGCCTTAATTGGCTACGCTCTTATAAAAGGATAGAAGTTACTAAGACAATCACTTTACTAATTAGACATTATGAATTTAGATTATAAAGTTGGAGAGGTGGAGCTTGCTTATAAGCCTACTACCAAAAAGAGAAGCAAAGTTGCCAGTTCTGCTGACGCTTACAAAATTCTACTATCTACTTATAAAGAAGGTACGATAGATTACAAGGAGTACTTTAAAGTACTTTTCTTAAATCAGTCTAGCCAAGTTCTGGGATATACTTTAATTTCAGAAGGAGGTATAACAGAGACAAGCGTAGATGTCAGATTGATACTGCAAGCTGCGCTACTTACTAACTCTGTATCTTTAATCTTGGCACACAATCACCCTAGCGGTAATTTAAAGCCTAGTATACAGGATATACAATTAACCAAGTTCATTAAAGAAGCTGCCGAATTAATGAGGATTAATGTACTGGATCATATCATTATGACAAGTGAAAGTTACTATAGCTTTAATGATGAAGGCACGCTTTAACTAGTTTGTGTTCAAATTGGGAATGTGTTCAATTAAATCTATAAAGGTGGTTTGAACACATTCTTTCATGTTATCAATTTAATCAAAGACTTTAATGAAAGCAAATGCAGTGATTTACGCACGTGTATCCTCTGTAAGTGACAGACAGGATACAGCAAGACAGATTCAAGATTTAACAAGGTACGCCAACGCACAGGAGATTGAAGTAGTCTCTATCTTTGAGGAACATATAAGCGGTGCTAAGAAAAATGAAGAGAGGCAAGTTTTAACGGACTGTTTAGAGTACTGTACCGCCAATCCTGTTAATTACTTGCTACTATCTGAATTATCCAGACTGGGCAGAAGTACGTTACAAGTACTTCGTTCCTTAGAAATTCTACATGAAGCTAAAGTATCAGTTTACATTCAGAACTTGGGACTTTACACACTTCAAAAGGACGGTAAAGTTAATCCTATCGTCTCAATTCTGATAACCATACTGGCGGAGATGTCTAACATTGAACGTTCTAACATAGTATATCGCCTCAACAGTGGAAGAGCTAACTACATTGCTAAGGGTGGTAAACTTGGCAGAAAGGTTGGCAGTACTAAGACAGAAGAGAAAAAGCGAGAAGAGTATAAAGAGGTGATTCAGCTTTTAAAGAAAGGTTACTCAATTAGAAATGTAGCTAAGTTACAAGGTCTTGGTATCTCTACAGTTCAACGGATCAAGAATCAATTTATCAGCTCATAGACTTATAACTTGGTTAGGATCAAATCTCTAAAATTCTACCTTTATAGGGATTTTACTAATTTGCTCCTAACCTTGATTTATAGACTAGAGGTAAGCCTCAACGATTAATGAACAATAGTTCTTGCTAATCAAACGTAAATTCGTAACTTTGTAGCAATTTCAGATACCTAATGAGTTAGGACTGAAAGGACATAGTTAATGAAGAGCGTTTAAGATATTATCCTTAATCTGAAATCTGGACAATTTCATCTACTTAGGATAATGAGCAAGAACGCTCACGTCAATGTTATATATCTACTTCAATCAGAGGTAGTTTATATATCGTTTGGCGTGGGCTATTGTTTGTTACCAAGTAGAGAGCAGTCCAGAGCTTCAGATTAGGTAATTTCAGTAGTTCCCACGCCTCTTTGTATGTAGTAGCCAACTATAGGGAACAGGTTGGCATTAATACAAGTATCTAAGAAACAGACAGTCTATCTACTAATCAATTGCAGTTCTATTAAAGAAGTGTGCAACCTTCGTGTTGTGTTCCTCACACTTATATCTCAATTACTAACGCCTCTAATGGGAACGTAGAGACACAAACAGATTTATATAACGATGAAGACATTAAGATTAATTGGTACAACCTTGTTAATGGTAGTACTGTGTTTGAACTTTACCGCTTGTGGTGACGATGATGAAGAAGATAACAGACCTCTTTCAGAGAAGCTACTTGGGAAGTGGATATTAGTTTATGAAGAAGGGTATGAGAAAAATCCTGCATATCCCGAACATGATGAAGAATGGTCTAGAGTTCCTGAAGGAGAATGCTACGATTATGGACATTTGACATTTAGAGCAGACGGTACATTCACTGAATATGAATTAGATAACTCTGTCATTGGCAATGGTAAATGGACGTTAGCAGATAAGATAGTTTCACTTCGATATGGTTCAGATACAGATACCTATGAATTGAAGGTTACAGAGATTACAGCTACTAAGTTGGTTCTTGTACGTGATGAAGTCAAGCCAGATGGTGACAAGGAGTACTCTAAAATGACTTATCAAAAGAAGTAAATGCAATTCCTTATGAAGACATTAAGATTAATTGGTATGGCTATAGTAGCCATTATAATGAGTGTAAACTTCGCAGCTTGTGGCGATGATGACGATGATGAAGAAAATGCCAACAATGGCATACCTAAGAAATTTATCTCCGCTATGGATGATAGTGGGTACGGTTGCTCGTATGAGTATGACAATCAAGGGAGAATTATAAAAGCGGTGTGGACTAACGGTAATGTCAGTCAAGAGATTGCCGAGTTCACTTATGAAGAGAACAAAATCATAAGAACAGATTATACCATAAGTTCTTCTAGCAGTGCTAATGATAAGTGGATTACCAATTATGAATTGAAAAATGGTATCATAGTTAGTATGGCTGAGTATAATTTGAGTGGAGAACTTAATGCTAATGTTAAGTACAACTATGATAGTTCTAAGCAACTCGTTTCTATTGAGTATAATGATCCTTATACTGGTGGTAGCAGTAAACAGATGAAATTCGTTTGGCAGGATGGTAACATTGGTTCTATAATTGATGATAACACGATAGAACTATCTTATACTTCACTTCCTTATCAATTTATAGGTGAGACAAACAATCATTTTGACTCAGAGTTAATTGACAACTCATTATATACTCAGGGATTTTATGGAAAGTGTTGCAAGAACTTAGTTAAAGCGGTTCGAAATTATGAGCATTATGATTACATCTATACAACAGACAAAGATGGCTATGTAACAAAGGTCATAATGGAGTACGAAGATGGAGACCAATGGGCATTTAACTGCTCTTGGGAATAAGAATGTACTATAAGAACGACACTGAATTAACTTCAATGTCGTTCTACTTGCTTCCTTCTCTTCTTAACCAGCTTAGGCTTATCATTCTTAGCTGAGTGTTGAAACAACTTTTCTAACATCTCCCTTGTAACAGGTAAGTATGTGATCTCTGTAAGTGTAGTTTCTTTGATCTCTTGTGGTAGATAATGAATTGAGTTAGCCTTTTCCGTTACTCTCATATCAGTGTTAATGTAAATGGGTTGATAATTGATTTATCTACTACAAAGGTACTAAGAAGGGAAGAGTGAATCTAATGTAAGTATGGTGTTGTTGAATCTTGGGATAGAGATACCGATTATCGCTAAGTCTTGACGGGGTATATAGCCTTTAATATAGGGATGAATGATAAGAGGCGATTCTCTATGATAATTAAGGTTGGTATGATGTTGCTTATATAGATAGGCACTTCGTTTATACTAATTTGAATTTATAAAAAAAGTGTCTATCTTTATGAAGTCTGATTTAACTTGGTGGAATGAAGAGACACTCAAACAGTGATTTATAATTAAATGTTGAACTTCTCTTGTGTAGGCTTAGAGTTAAACCAGTAGTTAAACCGTATCGTTAGTACTAAGGATTGATGATAGGTAATGCGTTGATTTATAGAGTGAAAGGTGCTCGAATGGTGACCCGACAAGAAGGACTTAAAATCCTTTGGCCATTGCGGCTGTGCGGGTTCAAGTCCCGCTTCGAGTACGAGTATTCCTGATTAAAAGCTCTGTAAATCATTGATTTACGGAGCTTTTTGTGTGTTTCTACCGCCATATGCCCTGCTGATAAAGGGGCAATTACAACCTCACCGAATATATTTGATAATTATTGTCATTGAATTTATTTTTAATGTTAAAAAAGTATGTGATAGATCTACTGAGATTTAATTTCATACCTTGATATATTATTTAGATAGTATGTTGATATTTTGTTTGGTGAATACCTTCATATATGCTGGTTGTTTTACAATATTTCTTATGCATTAAATAGATGTTAAATCCAGTCTTTTCCTTCGAACTATCTTTTTTTGTGTGATGTTGTTTATTTTGAGAACGTTTTGATACAATGTAAAAGATATTGCGCAATTGAACAGGGTGAATAGTATCTTATTATAAATCGGGATTAAACTCTTTTGGGAATGCTTTTGTGTTTTCCATGTTTTTACGTTTTTCTCCCCGCTGTAAGTGTGGAGGAGGATGAAAGGGAGTTTGCATAATTCAATATATTATGGACTTACATTCAGGATTGCCCTATTGGGTTGTTAAAAATTCATTGTTAGATTACTTTCATCCCTTGGAGGATGATTTTTCAACAGATATTGTAGTTGTGGGGTCTGGTATAACGGGTGCTTTGATGGTACACGAGCTTTGTAGTGCCGGTTTAAGATGTTGCATGGTTGACAAACGAAGCATTGCAACTGGAAGTTCCATTGCAAGTACCGCTTTACTGCAATATGAAATTGATGTTCCTCTTTGTGAAATGGCAGAAATTATTGGAGAGGATAATGCTGTTTCTGCATATCGCGCATCTTTGGCATCAATTGCTGATATTGAAAAGGTATTAAAGGAAACAGGAGTAGATGCTGATTTTGAAAAACGACCAAGTCTTTTTTATGCTAGTATTCCAAAGGATATAGAATTAATTGAAAAAGAATATGTGATACGAAAGAAGCACAATTTGCCGGTTCGTCTGCTGGAAAAAGAGGAGATAAAAAAACTGTATAATATAGAGGTTCCAGGCAATGCACTGTTAAACCGAGTATCGGCGCAGATGGATGCTTACAAAGCGGCTACTGGTCTTTTGCTCTACCATATGAAAAAAGATGGACTGGAAATTTTTACTCATACCGGTGTAACAGAATGTGTTGAAATGCCTGAAGGATATATTATAGAAACAGATAGAGGGCATAAAATAGAGTGTAAATATGTGATCATCGCAGCCGGATTTGAAGCAGGGAAGTTTTTATCTCGGGAAATTATGGATTTGACTTCAACTTATGCACTTGTGTCGCATCCGGTAGATTCTAAAGATTTGTGGCCTGAACAGTGTTTAATTTGGGAAATAGCTGAGCCATATTTGTATATACGGACTACAAGGGGAAATCGTATCATTGTCGGTGGTGAAGATGAAAAGTTCAGTGATCCGGAGCGCCGTGATGCGTTACTCAGAAAGAAAACTCTTGTATTAGAAAAGAAATTTAGGAGATTATTTCCAAGTATTCCTTTTAAAACAGAAATGGCGTGGTGTGGCACTTTTAGTACAACAAAAGATGGGTTACCCTTTATCGGTAATTGTCCAGATAAGGACAGGATGTTTTTTGATTTGGGATATGGTGGCAACGGCATAACCTTTAGTATGATTGGAGCACAGATTATCTGCAAGAAGTTGCAAGGTATAGATGATGAACGCGGTAGGATTTTCGGTTATGAGAGAATTGAAAAATATTGGTAATTTGCAGAGAGTAAAAGTCAATAGTAACTCAAATCTCCTTCTTGAAGGAGGGAAATTTTGGGAGAGTTGCTATTGACTTTTGCTGTACTCTCCCATGTTTAGAATTATATTCATATAAATATTGCTTTCTGATGTAGCT
>OGTL01002950.1_pt1 | contig 11913 bp, 10 predicted proteins | sample 1553601 | NCBI WGS metagenome assembly OGTL01 (sample SAMEA2580112, study PRJEB22360) | human gut metagenome | biome: human gut; feature: human-associated habitat; material: faeces | place: Denmark | collected 2008/2010 | reverse complement strand
ACTTGATAATGCTGCTCCTTTTCTTCTGTGATTTCCCATATCTGGAAGTCAGTCAGGGCAGACGATACGGGGATGTCCTTTCGGACAGTATCTACATTCAGGGATTGCAGTTCTCCGGCGAGATACCCTTTTAAAGCGTTTGTCCGGTTATCAATGGAAGCGGAGGACTGTTCCCATGAATAGTAGACTTCTGCGAAATTCTCCACAAAGTTTTCTATCTTGTGGGTGTCGAGGATTTGTTCCTCAATCACTTTCGTTTCATGGACAGTATGAATGTCTATCGCCGTGAAATTCTTATAGACGGCAAACAGGAAACTCACTGCCAGCAGCACCCACAGGGCAATCACGGTTTTTTTATGAGTATTGACTTTGTAAACTTTCAGCTTCTTTTCTTTCAGCTTTTTCTGGTTTTCCTCTTTTCTAATTTGAATCATATCGGGTCATCCTTTCTTATTTTTTGATTCGTCCGGCTCCGGCAAGGTGCTGTTGCCAGTAGGAGCCTGTCAGGTCTGCGTAACCAATGGGATTTCCGGCATGGTACATCCGGTTATTTCCCACATACAGCCCCACATGGGTGATGTAGGTTCCGGCGTTGTAGGTGGAGTGGAAAAAGACTAAATCCCCTGCTTTTGCTTCGGATAGGGGGATGTGCTGCGTCACATTGTACTGTTCCTGTGCTGTCCGTGGCAGGGCGATTCCTGCCTTGCCATAGCACCACTGCACCAGTCCCGAACAGTCAAAGGAAGTGGAGGGGGAATCGCCCCCGTACACATACGTCCAGCCCTCATACTTTAAGGCTTCTTCCATGATAGCCTGTACCGTTTCATCATCAAACTGTGCCACGGTCAGGTATTGCGATACCAAGAGGACATAGAACATATTTCCATAGGAATACCGCCAGCCCCCGTTTTTCTCTACCGCAACAGGGTTGGTGTAGGTGACTTTCTTTCCGCCGGATTTGTCCCTTGCGAAGCTCTCTGCCAGTTCAAAGGTGTATTTTTTTCCGTGTCCTGCCACATAGTCTAGGAAACCGCCGCCGTAATTATAGGATTGAATCACACTGTTTAAGTCACAGCCCTTTGTTTCTGCCGCTGCGAGCAGTTCCGAGAAATACTTGCAGCCCTGTTTGATGGATTCCTCTGTACTAAGGGAGTTCGGGGGAAGCCCCAGAGATTCCGAGGACTGCATAACGTCTTCCAGCATGCCGCCGGATTCCACCTGAATGATGGCGAGCAGCACATTTAAGTATTCCTCTATGCCATATTCCCTTGCATACTTTTCCAGCATAGGCTTATGGGCGAGGACTTCCTGTGATACGCTCACGCCCCCATAGATAAGGTTTCCGCCGCTTCCGCCGTCTTCCTCATCCGAGAAGACAATCACCACCAAAAGGAGCAGGGAGAACATCATCACGAACACGCCGGAACAGGCAAAGAAAAGGTGTCTTAACTTCATGGTTTCTCCCCTTTCTTTTGTTTGTCAGCCGCTGTTACTGCTTTTGTCCACTCCTTTCTGGCGGTGGTACGCCGGATGGTAAAGTTCGATTCTTTTACCACAGGGGCAGCCCGTTTTCTTTCCGGTATCACAGGAGCCGTATCGTTCTGGACAGGTCTTGCCGGATGGGGAGCAGCAGGTGTAGTAGTTGTCTTTTGTCTTTCCTCTGGTTTGTCTGGGGAAGCCGGAGGGACTATCTGGCGTTCTGTCCTTACAGACGGTATCTGTTCATGGTGGATGGAAGCTGCCTTTACTACCGGAACCGAAGAACGTTCTGCCACAGTTCCCCCATAAGGAACCTGTCCCCGTTCCCTGATGGATGGGGAAGCTGGCTGCATGGCTGGTTTTCCTGCATGAATGGTATGGTTTCGGAAATCTTCCGGCTGCTTTGCAGTAACAGGGCGTTCATGGACAGGAGCCGCCCCTTTGGGGGATTCGGAAGCTCTTTGTTGTGGCTGTTTTGCCTGTTCCAGTTCCGCCCTGCGTTCTGCAATGGTCTGTCTGCGGCTTTCTGCCTGTGCGTTCCGCTGTTCGGCTCTGGCAGTTCGGGTCTGGGTCACGCTGGAAGTAAAATCCCGTACTCCCTCTGATACCTGTGTTTTCCCGTGGTAAAGGGCGTACTTTGCATTGACAGGCAAATCCTTTGCCTGCTCCCGAAGCTGTCCGGCAGTATCGGCTATCTTATCTTTGGTATCTGCCACCGCACCTACCGCAGAGCCAGCCCGTTTCCATACGGATTCCTTTTCCGGTGCTGCCTGTCCGTCTGGTCTGCTGTGGTCTGCCTGTGTCCGTTTGGAAGAACCGGAGCTGGGAGCAGTTCTCTGGTCTGAGCCAGCCTGTTTTCCTGCGTGGTAGGCAGCCGTACCAGCCCCAAGAGCCGCCACAGAACGTCCCAACTTATGCTGTAAACGGTGCATATGGGCGTGCATGAGCATACGGGGTCTTCGCATGATACGGCTCCCCATGCTTTGGGAATCCCCACTCTGTAAGGAGAACATCCCCATCAAATCCCCCAGCTTGAAATAAATTCCGGCAAAGGTCACTATCTGCAAGAACGCCGTCAGGAAGAACGGGTATTCCCCAGACAGGTTGTAGAGCATGGTGGAAATGCTGAACGCTACCGTGATAATCAGGGTGATTCCGGCTCTGGTAAGGATGGTATTGAACAGTTTTGTAATGGCACGTTTGGACATCCCCTCAAAAGAGGGAACCATGCTGAGGAGGAAGCTCACAGGCAGGAACATGGCGTAGATGATAAAAAGCACCTGTGAGAAAATCATTATCCCCGTGAGCAGGAATACAAAAATGGAGATACCGATATTGAACATGAACAGGAAGAAGACGGTTCCCAAGCGGTTGATGGTCTTTGTGATGGTAAGGTTGGTGTTTTCCCTGTCTTCGATTTCCTCCACCACGATTTCTTCCCTGTCCTGTCCGTTGTTTTCGTCTGGACTGGTTGAAAGCAGGCGTTCCACACGGTCAGCCCCAAGGCTTTCCACATCCGAGTTGCCATATTGCAGCAGGAGCCACGGCTGCTTTACCTGTATGGAAAACAGGCTGTCCCGTATCAAATCCACGCTGTCTTTTCCCTGGCTTTCCGAGTTCGGCAGCACAATTTTTGTACCAAGGGTCAGGCTGGCATTGCTGATGTCTGCGGAAAATTCATTGATTTTCCCGATATAATCAGGGGCATAGGCGATAAAGGCAGCGGACAGCACGAACACCACCACGAAATTCACAACGGCATGGATGGCTTTTGTGGTTTCCCGTTTGATAAGCCCTGTGTAGGCAACGTAAATCCCCACCACCAGAATGAGAATCAGCAGGAACCCGATATAAAATCCCTCCGAGGACAATCCGCCTGTGGTAACGCCTGCAAGGGTCTGCATATTTTTCCCAATGGAATCCGCCGTAGAGGAAATGAAGTCCAGCGAGTAGGCTTCCTGAATCAGATACCCTGTGGCGTTGGAAAGGTACAGGCTGATTGTCCAGATAAAATTTGTGATGGCATACAGCCCGTACATCACCTGTTTTCCGATACCGTCCAGCCAGTTCCACGGGAGCCAGTCCCATCCGCTGTCCACATAAAAATCAAGCTGGTAGTTGTCCAACGGATATTTGCTGTATTCGTTGGCAGCGTCCACCGTATCATCCACCAGTCCGGCAGCGTGGGCGGCTGTGCCGAAGACTGCCAGCAGCAGGAGGATGAGCAGGAGTGCCAGAAGCACCCTGCCAATCACATTTCCTGCCATCTTCCAAGACAAGCCCTTTTTTGCGTGATGGGGAACTGGTAATTGCTGCCCGTTGGAAGTTCTATGTATCACCATCATTCCACCTCTTTTCTTACGGGCGGTCTGGTATCAAAGGCATGGAACAGGTCTTCAAAGAGAGGATGGAACTGTATCACTCCCACACGCCCGTACAAATCACTGATAAGGCACTGTCCGTTTTCTAAGTCACGGAGCCGCTTCTGGTTGTTTTCATCTTCGGAATCCACCCCGAAAAAGGCGAGGGTCTTTTTGATTTCGTTGATGTCCGTGGAACGGAACGCAAACTTCAAGCCCAGATTGTTTTTCAGCTTTTCATCCAGCAAATCGTCCGTGTTCTGGGTTACAAAGTAAACGCCTGCGTTCATGGCACGTCCGGCACGAACCAGCTTCATAGAGAGGGTCTTGCCCTGTGCCACCTGTAAGAAGCTCCATGCTTCATCCAAATCCACAATCTTAAATACGCTGCGGTCGGTATGGATGAAGTCGAGGGCAAAGGTGCTGATTACAATGAGCATTGCCACGGAAAGCAGCTCCATTGTGGTGTATTCTTCAAACGAGGTTTCCTTATCCGGCAGCACCAAATCCGCCACCTGAATGATGTTGAGCTGCTTTTCAAGGCTGATGGACTGTGTGACATCCCCATCCGAAAAGAGCAGGTGTGCAAAGTCATAGTCCGTAAAGGATTCGATATGGTCGGCTATGCTGGTGCTGATGGTGGTTCCCTCCGCCCGAAGTTCCTCAATCACCTTGAAAAGTCCCCGTTCCTCACTGTTTGTCACCGCACGGATGGCTTTCCGAAGAACAGGGAACTTTTCCCCGTCACGGCTGGAAATGCCCGTTAAAAAGGTCAGGATGTCGATTGCCAGTGATTCGGAATCCTTTGGGTTCTCCATAATCACATACGGGTCGAGCAAGCCCCTGTTCTGTTCCTCTGAGGTCAGGTTTACGATATTGATTTCATGGGCGATTTCCGGCAGGGTTTCTTTCCAGCGTCCCCGTTCTGCTTTCGGGTCAACAATGAGTGCCTGTGCCCCAAATAGTACGGAATAATAGACTATCATGTTGTTGCTGAATGATTTTCCACCACCGAGGGAGCCGACAAAAGCGGCAGCAAGGGCGTTGGTGACGGAGCCTTTTACCCCTTGACTGGCAAGGGCAGGCTTTAAGTACACGTTTCTTCCTGTATCAAGGCTGTACCCGATATAAATACCCTCCGGTTCTCCTAACATCTGGGTTGCCCCGAAGCCAAGACCAGCGAGGAAGTCGCTGGTGACATACTGGATGTAATCGTTCAGATACCGCTTGCTGGCAGGGAGAAATTCCCCATGCAGCCCCAGCATATCCCCAAAGGGGCGAACCAGCTTCACGTTCAAATCGTCATAAAAATCTTTCACCTCATTGCAGCGGCGTTTCAGTTCTTCCAAGTCGGGAGCCGTTACACGCACTACATAGGATAGTTTGTACATGGATTCCTTGCTCTGGTCTAAGGTGGATTCCAGCTCATTTACGCTGTCCAGAGCGTCCACCACGTTTGTGCTGGTTTCACTGTCATTCTGCCATGCGTGGTTGTCCAAATCTTTCAGCTCTTTTTTCTTGTTCCGCACTGTGGAGAGGGCTTTCCGGTTTGTCACAATCTCCACATTCATAGAGGTATCAATGGGAAAAGTAAATTGCTGCTGCTGATAGTAAAAGATTTCCGAGGATGGGAAGTCCAGTTCCCCCACAATGCTGTTGATGGTAAAGTAGGCGGCATAAACTGTCCCGTCTTCCTGTTCGATTTTCAGATACCGCTGGTTTTCCTCTATCAGACAACGGGTGGGTTTGATGAGGTCATAGTATTTCACCAGCGTTTCCTCCTGAAACCGTTTCTTCGGAAGATAATACTCATAATCTTCGTAGGCGGTTCCGGTCTGCCCGTATAAATGCTCAATCAGATAGCCAAAATCGTCCTTGTTAAGCCGCCGGACTTTGAAGCGGCGTGAGATTTTACTTTCCAGCAGCTTTTCCATCTTCTGAAACCGCCAGATTTCCTCATTGCTCATGGAAACAAAATCCCCCATGAGCTTGTGGTTGACTTCATGGATGAAATCGGAAACGGCGGTCTTTGCTTCCCTGCGGAATTGCTTCATGGTGACTTCCTGCTCATTGACAAGCAGCTTGAAGCCGATAAAAAAGCGGTAGTCCACCTGATTTTCCCCTATCATGGAAATCAGGGCTTCGGTCTGTGCGTCAATCTTTGTACAGGCAACGTCCTTTAGCTTGCCTGTTACTTCCTGTTTGGAGCGTTCCTGTGCCGCCCGTATGCTGGATTCGGTGCTGATTTGCAGGGCGTGAATCTTCCCGTCCCTGTTCTGGGCGATAAGCTGCCGGAACGAATCGTGTACCTGATATTTCTGTTCAGGGCTTAAAAAGGAATAGTTGTAGGGAAGCAGCTCATAGTAAGCGAAGCACTCCCCGTCATGGTTGAACACGAGGTTATTTTCGATATACTTAATCGGATATGCCATAAATATCACTCCTTACTGCCGTGATGGGCTGTGCCGGATATTCCTTTTCCAGCTTCACGGGCTTTCCTGCATAGGTCAGTTTCGGGCGTACCAGATATGCCAGTACGGATTTCAGGAAGCCGTAAGGCTTCTTCCCGTCAAAGGTCTTCTGGCACATGAACCAAGTGAGGGCAAAGGGTACGCCGAAGTATTTTAAAAATGCCCCGTCAATGAACGAAAGGGGAGGGAGGTTCCCCAAGAGCATAACTGCAAACACCGATACCACGAACCACGCCATCTGTGTGAACGTGATGGGGAATGGCAGCTTAAAATCATTGATGGAATAGAGTACCTTTTCCACCGACCAGATACTGGTATAGCTTCGTATTTTTTTCATGTTGTCCGTCCTTTCTAAAAAATGGGGACAGCAAACGAGCCGCCCCTGAATCAAAAAATCCGCCCGTATTTCCTGAAAGAGATACAGACGGGTCTACCGTAAGATTTCATATACGCCGTGGTTTGTGACAACAAAGGTTCCTTCCAATTCCATGTCACGCCCATAGGCGGCGTAGTCGATATAGTTTTGTAAGTGTGCCGGAAGTTCGCCAAGCTGTCCGCTTTCTTCCAGATAGCAGCGAGCCACATCCGCCATATCGTCACAGCCGGAATGGCAGATAATATCGTCTTCATGCTCACAGAGTTCTTCGATACTGCCAAAATAGGATTGCAGCTCTGATAGTTCCTCCTGAATGTACTCCGGTAAGTCCTCCACCATTTCACACAGGCGGTTGACTTCCTCAATGGGGGTATATTCGTCAATCTCAAAGGGCAGCTCATAGTCATGGATGGCGTATTCCTCATATTCATCATTCAAGCCGATACGTTCCTTGACTTCCTCAAAATCCACAGGCGGCGTGAACCATGCCCCTACCAGTTCGCCCTCATTGTATTTTCCTAAGTTGGCAATGTAAATCCGCATTTCTTCCAAGTTCCTCCACCTCCTTTTAGCGGTAATAAAAGATACCATTGTCTGTAAACAGGTAGTGTTCGCTGGCTTCCAGTTCCCGACCAATGGCAGCGTAGTCGATATGGTTCAACAGGTCTGGATGTACTTCTCCAAAGAGCTGTACCTCCTGCACCAGATAACGGGCGAGGGATTCCCCGTCCTGAACCGGATAATAGCGTATCTGGTCTTTGTGGTCGATAAATTCTGTAAAGCTGGAAAACCACCGTTTTTGTACCACATCCATTTCATAATAGAGGGGCGTTCCCTGCATTTCCTGTACCATCCGGCAAAGAGCGTTGATTTCCCAGAGCCTTGTGTTGCCCTCCAATGGAAACGGCAGCTCATAGTCTTCAATTTCGATTTCTTCCTCACTTTGAACGCCAAGACGTTCCCTGATTTCTTCAAAATCCACAGGACAGGAAAACCATGCCCCAGGATATTCCTCAAAATCCTCATGGTAAAACCGTGTGGTGTTCAGGATATAGATTTTCATTTCCTCAATCAGTGTCACCTCCATTCTCTGTCAGGTTTTTGGGGAGTTACGCTCCCCAAACCCCTAGTGGACTTCCGCCATGAAGCAATCAGAGCTTGCTCCATAACGGAAGTGTAACAAGGGTTTCCTATGCACCGATAATCTTATTGAACAGTTCCAGTAAGATGTCCTTTACACCGTCTGCATTGAAGACCAGACCAACTGCTACAAGGGACACCACCAGAAAACCGATAAGTTTGGAAAATTCCCTCTTAAATCCGAGGTACAGTCCAATCACCACGATTGCCAGCAGCACAAGGGACTGGGCGTTGGATAAAAACCAGTTGTAAAGATTCTGTCCGAAATTCATAAAAGCTCCTTTCTTTCCTGTAAGAGTTCTTAGGTTCCAAGATTGCCGCTGTTAAAGCACCACCTCCTTTGCAGCGGCGGCTTGCTGCTTCAGGATTTTTTCGTGCTTCTCCGTCAGCTTTGCATGGGTGATGATGTCATGGACAATCTGGGTGTGGTTCATCTTATCCAGACGGAGAGCCAGCTTTAACGTGGGGGCTACCTGATGGGAGAGCCAGTGCAGGGTGCGTTCAAAGGAATAGGGTTCCGGTTTGGTTGTCAGTTTCAGGCTTCCCCTGTGTTCCCCGATAAACCACTCCCATTCCTCACTGATACGCCAGTCAGAACGGGGCTTCGTATCGTCCCTGTCCACGAACCGGACATAGCGGTTGATGATTTGAAAGGCTGTCCGTTCTGGATTGTCATGTTCTAACAGGTCACGGATGGCGTAAAAGGCACGCTCATTTTTCAGCCGGATTTCAAAGCGGTTCTTTACCTCTGCGTCCGCAATGGGAATATCGTGCTTTTTGTACTGCTCATAGTCTTTTTCATAAATGCAGAAGTACACCTCACTTTGGAGGGAGCCGATATACAGGGTGTTCCCCATACATTCTTTTTCCTCACGCCGTACCAGTTCGCCGCTGCGGTAGCTTTTGAAGCTGCGGAAGACCGAGATACATTCCTCATTCCGGCACTTCTCTGTCAGATGGGGAATGTTCAGGATTCCCGTTTTGTCATTGATGGCAAGGTCAAGCCGCTTCATCACGCCGTCCTCCATGAGAACATCCATGAAAAACTCATACCAGCTTCGTTCCTGTGCCAGAAGATAGCTTTCAAACTGGCGGCAGCCACGCCCTTTCAGTTCCAGCAGCACCCCTTTTTCCAGTTCCGGCGATACCAGAACGAAAATATCACCCAGATAGTAATGCTCCGTGTAAGAGTAGAATCCGTAGTCTTCATGGATAAAGTAAGATAGCTTTAGCCGCAGCACGTCTTCCACGATATGCTTCACATCCGTAGTGGGGAAGCGAATCCGTACATAGTCAAAGAGCATTTCAAGGGGAGCGTCTGGATTGAAGCGTTCCAGAGCTTCTGTGATGGCTTCCTGCAATGCTTCGGATGGGTGAGCCTTGCCCGTTTCAATATCGCTCAGGTACGGACGGGTGATTCCGGCAGCTAAGGCAAGTTTCTGTTGTGAGATACCATAAATTTCCCGTTTCTCTTTGATGTCCCGTACCCATGTTTCTTCATTCAGTGAAAATCCCTCCTGTCTAAAAAAGCGTATGTCAATTTTCAGAGCCTTGTTGACACACGCCGGATATGGGAAAATCCCTTGTGTACCGTGGGATTCTGCCCTGTTGTTTGGTTGTTACCTGTCGATTTGTACCCCTCTGTTAGATACGAGGGGTTCATGCTGGCGTGCCTTGCGGCACACCAGCCACAGCAGGTCAGTCCGTTTCTGCGGCTTCCGCTTCGCACGCCGCCTGCACTCCCTGCCTGCTGTCTATGAGCTTTTTAATTTCTTTGAGGAAATCGTGTCCTTTTGGTACAAGGGGCGTATAAAATTCCGAGATAACGCTGGTTCCCACATCCACATAGCCACGCCCTTTTATCTGCTTTAGGAAGAAGTCCTTTGTGGTTTCCCCGAACATCATCCCATAGCCCATTTCCGACATCCGCCCCAGAGCTACACGGAAATTGAACTGGTCACGGATTCCATCCCCCAGATACTTTGCGTCCGGACGTTGGCAGGCGAGAATCAGGAAGAAGCCAGCCTGCCGCCCAAGCATAACGATTTGTTTTAATTTGTTGAGGACAGCAGCGTTTTCCTTTGTGCCGAGCATTTCCATAAATGCCACATATTCATCAAAGATAAGGAAATGTGCCGGAAGTCCTAAGTAAGCGTAGTTTTCCCCTGTCCGGTAATTCTCCATGAGCTTCATGTCTTCGCTGCGTTTCATCATTTCTTCATAGAAATGGTCAATGCAGGCGAGCATATCTTCCTTTTTGTAGTACACATCCGGCATAACCGCCTGTAAATCCGCAAGGTCGGCGTTCTTCGGGTCTAACACGAACAGGACGGCGTTGGTGCGGAGCAGGGCTTCAATGAGGGTCAGGATGAAGTAGGTCTTTCCGCCGCCGGTTCCTCCGGCAATGAGCATATGGGGGAGCTTGTCATACTCCCACCAGACATTTTCCATAAGCCGGAGCCTGCCGTCCTTTGCCTGTACATCCTCAATGGAGATACGGTTGGCAATGGTATCATAGAGCAGGGTGTACTCCACATAGGAATCCTTTAATTCCTTATCCGTCAGCTCACAGTACAAGCCGCTTTCCAGCTTTTTCTCCAAGTTTAAGAGCTGCTCCTGATATTTCCCCAAGGTGATTTCCACACGGATATGGAGCAAGCCCTGTTTCATCCGGTAGTAGATTTTGGGAAAGTAAGTGATGGTTTCTTTGGAACGGCTGGAAGACAAGTCCTTAAAAAAAGCGTCTTCCTTTCTCTGTTCCGATTCATACCACTTGTTTTCCAACACCATCCTTGCCAGCTTTTGGCGGTGGATGAGCTGCTTTACTTCATCCCTGCGGTATCGCCAGAACAGAAGAACGGCTGTAAGGCACACCAGCCCTGCCACGCCCATGCTAAATAGCAGATAAGGGATATTTACATCCTGTACTATCTGGGAGAGGGACACTTCCTGCCAGTTGGTTCCGGCAATCTGCCGGATATGAAACAGCAGGACAACCAGCAGGAAGACAGGGAACAGGGCGGCAAGGGCAGTATGGAACACAAGGTCTTTATCCGTGGGGCGGATACGTTTTCCACGGGGGAAAAGCTGCTTCATGGGAACAATCCTCCTTTCCATGATTAAAAATAGCCCATATAAAGCAGCGAATATCCTTTCTTGCTGTCTTCCATATGGGCTTGAAATAAAAAAGTATAGCCGGATGACTCCCTGCACAGACATTCCGGCATATAAACTGCCAGATTTTCCGGCGGCTGATAATCTTCTAGGGCTTCGATAAGAAGCTGACCTGCCATCCAGCAGTATTCCGGCAGAGAAACCAGCCGGAAGTCCTGTTCGTATTCTTCATATCCAGTAATTGCGTCCATACTTATTTTTCTGCTGGCGGTTCTTTCTTTGGCGGTTGCGGATTCATAGCAGCCCCTTTTTTCAGGACAATATCCTCCGCCTTGATGTACCAGTCCACCTCTGCCCCTTGAAAGGTAGCCGTTGCCACAGTATCTGCCACTGGATTGATAAGTTCCACCTCTGCGTTGTAATCGAACTCCTTTAACGGCACGCTGACAGGGATAGAAACCTGAATCATACGTCCCTGTCCTCTGGATTTTAAGTCATAGGTACGCTCCTTGATTTCTTCTGATACCGAGCCGTCTTCATTCTGGAGGTGAACCTCACGGCGGAGGGCAGAAAATTTCAATGCCCCGAATGTTGCTTCCTTGTCAATCACGATTCCGTTTGCTAATCTCATAGTCTGATGTCCTCCTTTTCCTTACGCTTTTACCATATCGTCAGCGTGCAAAATATAGTTGGTGAAGCCCCTTGTACCAATTTTATAGCCCTCTGCGGTAATACGGGGATTGACGAGCTTCACACGTTCCTCAAAGTCAAAATGCTTCTCTCCGGCTTCGGCAGGGAGAATAACCACAATATCATCCGCCCTCTGTACGTCTGAATACAGGTTGAAGCTGCGAGAGAGTACCGCCATGCGTCCGTTGATTCTTCTTTGTTCTGTTTTGTCTTCTCCGGCAAACTCCAAGTTGCCGAATGTCTTTTCCATGTTGGGGATAACGAATTTTAATTCCATATAGAT
>OGTL01002947.1_pt1 | contig 11920 bp, 9 predicted proteins | sample 1553601 | NCBI WGS metagenome assembly OGTL01 (sample SAMEA2580112, study PRJEB22360) | human gut metagenome | biome: human gut; feature: human-associated habitat; material: faeces | place: Denmark | collected 2008/2010 | reverse complement strand
ATATGAAAATGAGAGTGTACAGTTTACTATTTATGATGCTTTTTGCCCTTTCCATCGGGGTAAACGCACAGGTAAAGTTCTTCACCGATGTCAATAGCAAGCAGATAAAAACGCTTCAGGTGAAAGTTGCCGGAGAGTTGATATCCGAACCTTACATAGCATTGGGAGGAGAAGAGCAAATTGAAATCAATTTCGACGGTTTGGGGAGTGGATACACACGATATGCCTATAACGTGGTGCATTGCAACGCCGACTGGACGCAATCGCAGTTGAGTCCGATCGAATATATGAATGGTTTCCAAGGAACAACAATCGACGATTTTGCCAATTCCATCGGGACTACGACTCAATATTCGAACTACCGGCTATTGCTTCCGAACGACGATGTCCAGTTTAAAGTTTCCGGCAATTATGCCATCCAGGTCTATAACGAGGATACGCCGGACCAGATCATTTTTACAGCCTGTTTCTCTGTGGTAGAACCGGTTGTCAATATCTCGGCTTCGGTGAGCGGGAACACGGACATCGACACCAACCAGAGCCATCAGCAGGTAAGTTTCAACATCAACAACAAAAATTTTCCGATCACTTATCCGCAAACGGACCTGAAGATATTCGTTTACCAGGACAACCGGCGCGATAATGCCGTAACGGACTTGCAACCTATGAGCATTCTGGAAAACCAAATATCTTACACGTATAACCGCAACCTTATTTTCCCTGCCGGGAATGAGTATCGTCGCATGGAGTTCCTAAGCAACAAATATAATGGAATGCACGTCGAAAATATCTCCTTCCACAATCCTTATTATAATGTGGAGCTTATGACCGATTACAGGCGGGATAAAGGCACTTACCAATATGACCAGGATCAGGACGGCCGTTTCTTCATTCGTTGCAGCGACTGTAACGATCCGGATACGGAAGCGGATTATTATATCGTGCATTTTACGCTTGCATGCGATCCGCTGCCCGATGGGAGTGTATATCTGAACGGTGAGCTATTTAATAATGTATTGGATGAAAAGAGCAAAATGGGCTATAACTTCGAGACGAAGCAATACGAAAAAGCCGTACTTCTCAAACAGGGAAGTTACAATTACCAGTATTTGTTTGTCCCGACCGGTTCCTCTGTCGGTCAGACAGGTCCGATAGAAGGTAATTACTACCAGACACAAAATGAATATAGCATCTATGTTTATTATCGTCCGATGGGTGCTCGCTATGATCGGCTAATTGGTGTCACGACTGTCAGGAACGAGATGCAGGTATTCTAAGCAAGGGTGAATACTCTTTTCCCCATCACATAGGTGGCTTGAATATTCCTTTCATCTCCAGCTGTTTGCAGGCCGAACAGTTTATTTTCCAACGTCCACTTCCCGTGGCGTTTCAGATAGTCCATGCGTACCTGCTGGGAAGGTGTGGCGGCATAATCCATAACAATGAAGTCCGCTTTCCGACCTTTCCCGAAACAGCCGATTTCATCATCCAAATGAAGTGCTTTAGCTGCTCCCAACGTACATTTATATAATGACTCGAATACAGACATCGGATATCCGCCAAGTTGCTGCACTTTATACGCCTCTCCCATCGTGCGCAGCATAGAAAAAGAGGTTCCGGCTCCGATGTCCGTCGCCAATACGGTTTGCATACCGACACGATTGGCTTGTTGCATATCAAACAAGCCACTTCCCAAAAAGAGGTTGGATGTAGGACAGTGGGCTACGACAGAACCGGCTTCGACCAACCGACGGCATTCCGAATCAGACAGATGAATACAATGTCCGAAGATGGAACGGTCTGTAACCAATCTTGCCCGCTCGTATACTTCCAAGTAATCTTGGCAGTCGGGACACAAGGAAAGCGTGCTGTCGATCTCGTCTTTATTCTCGGAAAGATGCGTCTGTATATAAGTGCCAGGATATTGTTCGTGCAAACGTCCAGCCGCAATCAGTTGTTCCGTCGAACAGGAAATGGCAAAACGGGGCGTGATGACATAGCGGTTCCGCCCTTTTCCATGCCAAGATTCGATCAAAGAACGACTTTCGGATTTCCCCTGTTCCGCCGTATCGGTCAATCCTGCCGGAGCATTCCGGTCCATCAGCACTTTTCCGGTCAGCATACACATATTATATTCCGACGCAACGGAGAAGAGAGCGGTGACGGATGTTGGATGTACCGTTGCATAAGCCATGCAAGCTGTCGTTCCGTTCCGGAATAGTTCCTCTACAAAGAAGTGGGCCATCCTATCCGCATGCTCTGAAGAAACAAACGCCTGTTCTGCTGGAAAGGTATAGTCCTCCAGCCAATCCAGCAACTGCCTTCCGTACATCCCGATTATTTCAGCTTGCGGATAATGAATATGGGAATCTATAAATCCAGGCATCAGGAGTTTACCGGAATAATCAACCAGTTCATAATCGGTATAACGGCCTTTAATCTCCTCAAAAGGCCCACAATCGACTATCTCTCCTTCCCGTACGACCAATGCTCCATCGGGAAAATATCGGTAAGCATCTTTTCTATTTAACGGAGAATCGATAAAATCAAAAACTTCTCCCCGGTATAATGTCAGTTCACTCATCTTTTTTCTCTTTTATCGGTTCGACATGCAAGACGATATGGGTTGCAGGCCCAAATTTCAAACGTAACTTACTTTCTATCTCCTTCGTCAGCTCATGCGCACGGCTTACAGTTATTTGTCCATCGACCCGGATATGCACTTCTATTGCAAAATCATTACCGATTCTGCGGGTACATAGATTATGCGGGTTCCTGACCTCCGGCGTTTCATTTATTATAGAGAGAATCTTATCTTCGACCTCAGTCGGTAAAGATTTCTCCAGCAAATCATTAATTGCAGGTATGACCAACTGAAAGGCTACCTTTACAATCAATATGCTGACAATCACGGCTGCTATCGGATCCAGCACACGCCAGTTATCACCTAAGAGGATGGCTCCTCCAATACCCAACGTCGTCCCGATAGAAGAAAAAGCATCCGAACGATGATGCCAGGCATTCGCGATAACAGCCTGGCTATTTTCTTTTTTTCCGACATATAGCGTCAGACGATACAGGGTTTCCTTTATCAAAATAGAGATAATGGCGGCAGTAAGTGCGATCTTGCCGGGACTTTCCAACTGTTCGCCTCCAAAATAAAATCCAAATACCTTGTTCGCACCATCCCAGAAAAGGCCGGCTCCTACACACATCAGGACAATCCCGATGATCGTAGTAGCCAAAGTTTCATACTTTCCGTGCCCATAGTCATGGCCTTCGTCTTTCGGTTTGGACGATATATTAATGAAGAGCAAAACAATTACATCCGTCACAAAATCGGATAACGAATGGACGGCGTCCGCGATCATGGCGCTACTGTGCCCTAACACACCTGCTACAAATTTGAAAACCAATAGCAGAAAGTTGGCAAGAGATCCGGTCAAGGTCACAGCCATGATTTTTCTTTTTCTAATATGTTCTTTCATTCCTTTAGGACCTGTTTTTTACGTTTTCAAGCAGAACAAATATAAGGATAAAAACCGTTAGCGGAATTAAAAGCAAATAAAAAGAAATATGTTTCGGATTTTGTACGTATAATTGATATTTAGCCCCCCTCATTTAATCAGCAGACTATCTTTCGATTAAAGATTATTAATATCGCCAGTAAAACTGTAACCAAAAAAACCTTATCTTTGTTGTCCATATCCGAGAAGGAACAACGTTAAATACATGGTAAGATTTATCCGTTATATCATATTAATAGCTCTGTTACAAGCTGTAGCAGGAATTTTTCTATCACACGCTCAGAGTTTTACCTCGGCATCCGGTATTGTCAAAGATTCTATTACCGGTGAACCGCTCCCATTCGTATCCGTCTATTTTGACGGGTCGACTATCGGAGCTATGACAGACGACAATGGAACATTCACCCTTCAAAACAATCAGGGCTATACCAAACTGGCCGCCGCCTCATTGGGATACGATACTAAATTCATCGATCTCAAGCCCGGTAAAAAGAATGACAATTTGGAAGTATTGTTGAAGCCGACTGCTTTCGAGATTTCGGAAGTCGTGGTCAAACCCAAAAGAGAAAAATATACCCGCAAGGATAATCCGGCTGTAGAGCTTATCAAAAAAGTAATTGCACATAAGAACGACAACCGGATCGAGGCAAAGCCGGAATATCAAACGGAAGTATACGAAAAACTAAGTCTGTCGCTGGATAATTTCAATCCGAATCTCGACAAGAACAAATTTCTGAAAAAGTTCAAATTTATCAAAAACTATCTGGACACGTCCGAGTTTAACGGCAAACCGATCCTGACCGTCTCCGTGCGTGAAAACCTATCGGACTTCTACTACCGGAAAAGTCCCAAAGCGGAAAAGACAATTGTCAGAGCCAAGCGCATGCAGGGGATCGATAAAACATTAGATGACGGTGGCGGCATAACCTCCAACCTGGAAGAGATTTTTAAGAGTATCAATATTTTCGATAACAATATTCCTATTCTATTGAATCGGTTCGTCAGCCCATTATCATCGACATTGGCGACCACATATTACCATTACTACATCATGGATACGCTCGATGTGGGAGGAGATAAATGTGTGGATCTGGCTTTCGTTCCGGCAAACAGCGAAAGCTACGGTTTTACGGGACGGCTTTATATCACGCTTGACGGTAATTATGCGGTCAAGAAAGTATTGCTGAACACCCCCGCAAACATCAACCTAAATTGGGTGGATAAACTCCGTATTGAGCAGGAATTCAAGCAGATGCCAGATAGTACCTGGGTACTCGACCAAGAGAATACTTTCGTCAATTTCTATGTGGTAAAGGGGACGCAACAGCTCTATGCGCACCAGCTAAGGAATTATGACAATTATAATTTCAACGTGCAAAATGCAGATTCCGTTTTCGGGCTCTTAGGGGCATTGCATGTCTTGCCGGAGGCGACGGCACAGCCGGATACGTTCTGGACGCACAACCGCCCTATTCCATTGAAAGAGAAGGAAGATGCGCTAAAAGATTTATTGGGACAACTGCGGAAAGTTCCGGCTTTCAATGCCATTATCAAAACCGCAGAGATCCTGATAACGGGCTATATCCCGACAGCAAATGACAAGAAGGTGACCAAATTTGACTTCGGTCCGATGAATACAACCTTCAGTGCAAACCATCTGGAAGGTTTTCGTATGCGTGTGGGAGGAATGACGACTGCCAACCTCAATCCGTATTGGTTTGCAAGCGGTTATCTAGCTTACGGTACAAATGACCGCAAGATCAAATACAATTTGAAGTTAACACACAGTTTCACTAAAAAAGAATATCACGAAGGTGAAAATCCGGTCAATAATCTGTCGTTCATCCAAGAATATGACGTGTATACCCCAGGCCAAGATTTCCTTTTCACAAGCAAAGATAACATATTCGTTGCCTGGAAAGTAGGTGAACCTGTGACCAAGATGCAATATATCCGCAAAAGCGTATTGCAATACGAAAAAGAATGGCTGAACGGCCTGACATGGAAGTCCTGGATAATGAATCAGAACAACGAGGCGGCAGGAACGCTTCAATATATTAAACGGGACGAATCCGGGAATTTATACCATATAAAAGATTTTACGACATCCGAAATCGGGACACAGTTGCGTTTCGCTCCGGGTGAACGCGCTTATAACGGGCGTTCGGGGAAAGAATCCGTATTCAACCTGTCTAAAGATGCCCCTGTATTCAAGCTCTCCCATCAATTAGGTATTAAAGGCGTGTTAGGCGGTGATTACAATTACAACCATACGGAGATCAGTGCCGAGAAACGTATCTGGCTTTCTTCGTTTGGGCATATCGATGCACAGGTTAAAGCGGGCAAGGTCTGGGACAAGGTACCTTTCCCCCTGTTGATTTTGCCGAATACGAACCAATCCGTCACAATCCAGCCGGAAGCATTCCACATGATGAACGCGTTGGAGTTTGTGACCGACCAATATGTATCGTTCAATGCTACTTATTATCTGAAAGGGTGGATTCTGAACCGTATTCCGGGCATCAAGTGGTTGCGTCTACGTGAAGTCCTTTCCTTTAATATGATCTATGGTGGACTAACGGACAAAAATAATCCGACCTTGACGCCGGGACTTTTCCTATTACCAGATGGGACACAGCCATTAGGTAGCACTCCATATATGGAATGCAGCGTCGGTTTGGAAAATATATTCAAGATCCTGCGCATTGATTATTACAGACGCTTAACTTATTTGGATCATCCTGATATTAAGAAGGGAGGTATCCGTATTGCATTAAGATTCACTTTCTAACATGCGGTTTAATTAAGAATGACAGATCTGAACAGTTCACGTTTACACCATGCCCCTAATCCTTGGGCACTGACACCTTTGGTTGTTTTTTTATTGTCTTACCTTGTAGTGTCCATCATTGCAGGCGATTTCTATAAGATGCCTATTACCGTAGCCTTTGTTATCGCCTCAGTTGTTGCCATCGCCATGTCCAAAGGGGGTAAGATCAGCAATCGGATCGAGCAATTCTGCCGAGGGGCAGCCAACAGCAATATCATGCTGATGGTATTGATCTTCATTCTTGCCGGTGCTTTCGCCCAAACAGCCAAAGCGATGGGAGCAGTCGATGCTACCGTGAATCTGGCCATGTCCATCCTACCTGGCAATTTGTTGGCAGCCGGAATATTCCTTGCGGCCTGTTTCATTTCCATTTCTGTCGGGACATCTGTCGGAACAATCGTTGCCTTGGCTCCTGTTGCCGTAGGGATCGCCGACAAAACCGGAATGCCAGATGCCCTGATGCTGGGTGTCGTAGTAAGCGGAGCCATGTTTGGAGACAACCTGTCTTTCATATCGGATACCACTATCGTCGCCACCCGCACACAAGGTTGTAATATGAACGACAAGTTCAAAGTGAATATTCGAATTGCTCTGCCGATCGCCATCCTGACCGGTCTTCTCTATGTGCTGATCGGGAGTGGGGTCGGGAGCGGATATGAAACAGGGCCGATCGAATGGATCAAGGTCCTGCCCTACCTAGTTGTCCTGGTAACAGCTATCTGCGGTGTGAATGTCATGATGGTTCTAATAGCCGGGATCATTCTTTCCGGTATCGTCGGATTGCTTACAGGCGGATTCGATATCTGGGGATGGAATGCATCAATGGGGTTAGGCATCACAAATATGGGCGAACTTATCATCGTGACTTTATTGGCCGGTGGAATGCTGGAAATGATACGATATAACGGAGGTATCGATTGGATCATCTTGAAACTCACTTCCCGCATTCGTTCCACCAAAGGAGCCGAAGGGAGTATTGCCGCACTAATCAGCTTTGCAAATCTTTGCACCGCAAACAATACCATCGCTTTGATCATGGCAGGCCCAATAGCCAAAGATATTGCCGATCGTTTTAAAATCGATCCAAGACGCAGTGCCAGTCTGCTGGACATTTTTTCCTGCTTCGTACAAGGCATCATACCCTACGGCGCGCAATTATTGATGGCGGCAGGTTTAGGGCATGTCTCTCCCATCGAGATCATGCAGTATTTATATTATCCTTATTTGTTGGGTGTCGGAGCTTTGCTGGCTATCACATTCAATTATCCCCGTAAATATGCGGGAGACTGTTAAGACAGGAGAAATGGGCGAATGAAGGTTATTTTAATCAGAAACAGTGCATAAAATCTCCTCAAACAAGGCAGATAAACAGCTCCACATCCCCGTCCCGGTTTCACGAAGATCCGGGTCTCCACCTCCTCCACACCCGGATCTCCCATGCCCTTCCACCCGGGTCTGAAGAAACTTTTCAAGTTGTTTTCTGAAAAAGAACAGCTTGTCTTCATGAAAAAACGAGCCTATTTAATCTATTTTGTATCAGCTTCAGAACATATCTGAAATTTGACGGGATATTGATATACAATGCTTTATTGCTTTTGCCCATGATAGTTATGATAGATGAATGATAGTTGAAAACAGGAACTATCATAGAATAATATACTGTTTTACAAGTATATAAATTCAATTATGATAGTATGATAGTTGTTTTACACAAAACGCAAGTTCTTTGTTACCCTGCCTTATTGAACATTGTCCTTTTAATAGTTTTTACTCTGTTTACCGTCCCTTCGAGTAAGGCATTACTGTAGTTTGTGTCAACAGCCGCCTGTACCGCTGCCTTGTCGGCCTCTATGTTATATACGAATCTGACCGGACTGATCTTTGATTTCTCCAAAATTAACAATACATTTGCAGTCTAATTTCATGAATCAAACACATTATAATGCAAAAAACGATGGAATATTGGCAGAAAGATATTGAAACCATGAATCGCGAAGATTTGAAAAAGCTACAGTTTGAGCGATTGAGAAAAACAATTGAAGCAGCCGGAAATTCTCCTTTCTACAGCAAAGTTTTCAAAGAAAACGGCATCACAGCCGACAGTATACAATCACTGGACGATTTGCAAAAGATTCCTTTTACGACGAAAGACGACCTTCGCAACAATTATCCGTACGGCATGGCGGCTATTCCTATCAAGGACTGTGTCCGTATCCATTCGTCAAGCGGTACTACAGGAAACCCAACAGTCGTATTGCATTCGGCCAAAGACTTGGACCAATGGGCTAACCAGGTGGCACGCTGTATGTATATGGTAGGCATTCGCGACACAGACGTATTCCAGAACACTTCCGGTTACGGAATGTTTACCGGAGGATTGGGATTCCAATACGGAGCTGAAAAATTAGGTTGCCTGACCGTACCGGCAGCAGCAGGAAATACCAAGCGGCAGATCAAGTTCATTACGGATTTCGGGACGACTTGCCTCCATATCATTCCCAGCTATGCTACTCGCCTGGCGGAAGTGATGTATGAAATGGGCCTCGATCCCCGTCGCGACACCAAACTGCACACCGTTTGTATCGGTGCTGAGCCTCACTCGGAAGAACAACGCCGCCGGATCGAACAATTGTTAGGCGTAAAAGCATACAATTGTTTCGGAATGTCGGAGATGAACGGCCCCGGCGTCGCATTCGAATGTACGGAACAGAACGGGCTCCATATCTGGGAAGATAATGTAATCGTAGAAATTATCGATCCAGTCACACTGCAACCGGTAAAAGAAGGTGAAGTCGGCGAAATGGTCCTGACGACCATCAACCGAGAGGCAATGCCTTTGCTCCGTTATCGTACCCGTGACCTGACCTGTGTCCTTCCGGGTGAATGTCCCTGCGGACGAACGCACAAACGCCTTGCACGTTTCAAAGGCCGTAGCGACGACATGATCATATTGAAAGGGGTCAACCTCTTCCCTATCCAGATCGAAAAGATACTGATGCAGTTTAAAGAACTGGGTAGCAATTATCTAATTACAATCGAAACGGTAGGAAACAATGACGAGATGCTGATTGAAGTGGAATTGAGCGACCTGTTTACCGACGATTACAGCGTTTTACAACGCTTGACAAAGGAAATCACCCGCCAGCTGAAAGACGAGCTGCTTCTGACTCCCCATCTCAAACTGGTCGCCAAAGGCTCCCTGCCGGTACAGGATGGAAAAGCTGTCCGGGTGAAAGACTTGCGTAAACTTTGCTGAACTCATAATTCATAAATCTAAAATCATAATCAACATGACAGTCAATCAGATTTCTATTTTTCTGGAAAACAAATACGGTAAATTAAGCGAAATCCTCGCTTTGCTGGCCGAAGAGAAGATACGAATCATTGCCGCAACGGTAGCAGACACATCCGAATACGGTATTCTGCGCATTATAGTCAGCGATCCGCAAAAGGCTTATAAAATCCTGAAAGGCAACAATGTCAGTGCAAACCTGACCGATGTGCTGGCAATCGTCACAAACTCCTGTGCAGGCAGTTTTGCCCAGACTTTGTCTTGTTTCACGAAAGCCGGTGTCAGTATCGAATATATGTATTGCTTCTCAGCCAATGAGAAATCAATTTTGATCTTACGGACGAATAACCGGGAAGCCGCTCGCGAAGTGATCCGTCGTCAGAATCTGGAATATATTTGTGAAAGTGATTTGATCAAATTATAAACAACAACAATACATGTTCGGAATAAGCGACCCTGGCATCTGGCTGGCCTACCTGTTAGCCCTCGTCTGCCTGTTTTATTCCATTTGGTTCGGAATAACCCATTGGAATAAAGACGACGAGGAGAGTACTAACCCACAACAGCCGGAAAAATGAGCACACTGACTTTAGGTATCGTAGTAATTATCTATATGTTCATCCTGGCTTGGCTGGGATATATCGGATACAAACAAACGAAAAATGCTAGCGATTATTTGCTGGGGGGGACGGAAAGTAAATCCTGTCATCATGGCCCTTTCATACGGGGCGACCTTTATTTCCGCATCGGCCATTGTCGGTTTCGGAGGGGTTGCGGCCACGTTCGGTATGGGAATCCAATGGCTTTGCTTGTTGAATATGTTTATGGGCGTTGTCATCGCTTTTATCATATTCGGGCGGAACACCCGTAAGTTAGGCGAAAAGTACAATGCCCGCACATTCCCGCAATTATTGGGGCTGCACTATAATTCGCGTGCCATACAGATATTTATTGCCGCCATCATCTTTATCGGCATGCCTTTGTATGCAGCAGTCGTAATGAAAGGAGGTGCAGTGTTCATCGAACAGATGTTCCACATAGACTTGCATCTGGCACTGCTTATTTTCACGCTTATAGTAGCGGCCTATGTCATCACGGGAGGTATTAAAGGCGTGTTATATACGGATGCTTTGCAAGCCGTCATCATGTTCGCCTGCATGCTGTTCTTGCTATTCTGGTTCTATCGGGTAATGGATATGGGCTTTATCGAAGCCAACCGGAAACTGACGGAAATCGCCCCGCTTGTTCCTGAACGGTTTAAGGAGGTAGGACACCAAGGATGGACAGCCATGCCTGTGACTGGGTCTCCGCAATGGTACACCCTCGTAACCTCGCTGATCTTGGGAGTCGGCATCGGTTGCCTTGCCCAACCTCAGTTGGTCGTACGTTTTATGATGGTGGAAAGCACCAAGCAATTGAACCGGGGCGTTCTGATCGGTTGTGTTTTTCTGATCGTGACCGTCGGAGCCATTTATCATGTCGAGGCATTATCGAACCTCTTTTTCCTGAAAACAGAAGGCGTGGTTGCATCGGAAGCCATCAAGGATATGGATAAGATTATCCCGCTGTTTATCGACCGGGCAATGCCGGAATGGTTCAGTGCCGTTTTCATGCTCTGTATCTTGTCGGCAAGTATGTCTACGCTCAGCGCCCAGTTCCACACGATGGGAGCTTCTTTCGGGGCAGACATATTCCCTAAACTGGGACATCGAAAGAATGCCAACTCGACGATGGGTGTACGCATCGGAGTACTTTGCTCCATTCTGGTAAGTTATATAATCTGTTATACGCTGAGCGCAGGAGTCATAGCACGCGGGACAGCCCTGTTCATGGGGATTTGTGCCGCCACTTTTCTCCCGGCCTACTTCTGTTCCCTTTTCTGGAAAAAGGCGACCAAGGAAGGAGCACTGGCTAGTTTATGGACGGGGGCACTGGCAAGTTTGTTTGCCATGCTGTTTCTTCACAAGGCGGAAGCCGGAGCAGTCGGCTTATGCAATATGCTGTCTGGACGTGATGTTTTGATCGATATCTATCCCTGGTTCGCCATCGATCCGATCCTGTTCGCATTGCCTTTATCCACCGTTGCGATGGTTCTCACAAGCCTAATAACGTATAAAAAGCAAGAGATCTGAAGATATTAGATTTTATTAAAACCAAAAGAACAAAATTTAATATTTTATCTATTGACAATTATAGAAGTATCCGTACATTTACAATGTGGTTTTTTCATAATAGTATTAGATTTAAGGTTAACAAAGTTGGTTAGGGGTT
>OGTL01002935.1_pt1 | contig 11952 bp, 9 predicted proteins | sample 1553601 | NCBI WGS metagenome assembly OGTL01 (sample SAMEA2580112, study PRJEB22360) | human gut metagenome | biome: human gut; feature: human-associated habitat; material: faeces | place: Denmark | collected 2008/2010 | reverse complement strand
AGGAACGATTTCTATTTTTTCTTTTGGAAAATGTTCCTGTATTTTTTGTTTTACCAGCTCCGTCTGAATCATTGCGAGCTTACTTGTACGCGTTCCGATTCTAATCATGTTCCCTCCCGCTGTGTCTGTTTATTATCGTATCCAGTTCCTCCGCTGTCAGCGGACGTTCCTTTATACACCCTGCTTCAAAAATTTCAGTAAAACAGCTTTTGCGCTCCGCTTCGGTTTCAAACCGGCGCTGTACGCGCTCCCGCACCGCGCCAAGCTGTGCATTTAACGCACCGTAATACGGCGGTATTTCCTTTTCAACCGTTCTGCGGATTTTCTGTGTCAGAACCGGACTGTTACCACCGCTGCTGATGCCCACGACAACCTCGTCCTGCTTTATCAAGGACGGAAAGTAAAAACTGCACAATTCTTTATCGTCAACCGTATTAATCAGGATGTTTTTTTCTTTACACAGTTCTGCGATTTTGCGGTTTAATGCCCTGTCATCGGTTGCGGCAATGACAAACTGACAGCCCTCTAAATCTGCTTCTTCAAACGTACCGTATGCCAGCGTAAGCTGTGTCTGTCCTTTCGTTGTATTTTTAAGCGAAGTCAATTTCTCACAGTATATCAGTGCTTTTATGTAAATATGTGCGCCAAACGGCAGCAGTGCCGCCGCCTTCCGGTATGCAACCTCACCGCCGCCCATAATGAAACATTTTTTATCCTGCAAATCCACAAAAAAGGGGAAATATGCCATTGTGCCTTTTATCCTTTCCGTTTTTATCCTTTATTAAAAAAAGCTGCCGGACTAAGCCCTTTTACTTAGTGCGGCAAATTTATTCCATGAAAAGTGGTGTTGAATAATATCTGTCACCACTGTCCGGCAGCAGTGCAACAATCGTCTTACCCTTATTTTCAGGACGCTTTGCAAGCTGAATTGCCGCATATAATGCCGCTCCTGAAGAAATACCGACTAATACGCCTTCTTTTTTGGCAAGAAGCTTTGCCATATCAAATGCAACATCATTGTCAATCGGCATGACTTCGTCATAAATCTCCGTATTTAAAACCTCCGGCACGAAACCTGCACCGATTCCCTGTAATTTGTGTGCCCCTGCGCTTCCGCCTGAAAGCACCGGTGAACCTGCCGGTTCGACTGCAACCACCTGAACTTCCGGTTTTACGGATTTTAAATATTCGCCGACACCTGTTAATGTACCGCCTGTACCGACACCGGCAACAAAGATGTCAACTGCGCCGTCTGTATCTTTGTAAATTTCAGGACCGGTTGTCTTTCTGTGCATTGCCGCATTTGCCGGATTGACGAACTGTCCCGGAATAAAGCTGTCCGGAATTTCTTTTGCCAGCTCATCTGCTTTTTCAATCGCACCCTTCATGCCGCGTGCGCCCTCTGTCAGCACAATTTCTGCACCGTATGCCTTTAAGATGTTGCGGCGCTCTACGCTCATGGTTTCCGGCATCGTAAGGATCATACGATACCCTTTTACGGTAGCTGCCGCTGCCAGTCCGATTCCGGTGTTTCCGGAAGTCGGCTCGATGATAACGGAACCTTCTTTTAAGAGGCCCTTTGCCTCAGCATCCTCGATCATCGCTTTTGCGATACGGTCTTTGACGCTTCCTGCCGGATTGAAGGATTCTACTTTTGCGATCAGTTTCGCCTGCAGTCCTTCTTTTTCTTCAATTCGTTTCAGTTCTACCAGCGGAGTTTTTCCTACAAGATCCAGAATGCTGTCATATACCTTTGCCATCGTTGATTTCCTCCTTACTTTTGCTCGCTTTTTCTCTATTTCCCTATTTCCTATTGAGTTTGTATGTTTTAAGTTGTTTCCATCTTATTCCAATCGTTTTAAAATGTCAACACATTTCACTGATATGATCAGAAAAGATGGTTAGAGCAGACCTGCAAGCGCAATACTGACCGCCATTCCGACTAGGGAAGAAAGCAATGCACCCGCCAGTGTGTACCGCGTTTTTTTGATGTGGACCGCTCCGAAATAGACCGCCATCGTATAAAAAACCGTCTCCGTACACGACATCATAATCGAAGCTGCCCGTCCGGCGAAGGAATCACACCCCGCCTCTTTGTAGAGATCCAGCAGCAAACTCACCGCCGCACTGTTGGAAAAGAGACGCACAACCCCGAGCGGCACCAGGGCAGATGGAATCCCCGCCGGTTCCAGCACCGTTCCGAACAGTTTTCCAAAATCCTCCAGAAATCCCGATGACCGCAGCACACCGACCGCCGCCATCAGCCCGATTAAGGTCGGCACAATTCCGATCACCGTCCGCATGCCGTCCTTCGCCCCGTTCAGAAAATCGCCGAACACATCCTGTTTCATCAAAAGCCCCAGTCCGACCACATAAAAAATCAGCACGGGAACCATCAGATCCGAAAGTGCCGAAAGAATACGCAAAAAAATCCCCTCCCCGGAAAAATCCTATCAGATACACTCCGATACAATTTATTCCGCGGGCGGGGATTTATGTAATTTTATTTCACTTTAATCTGAAACAGACGCGCCATATACGTCTCCGGGAAGTGAATCTGCAGCGTCTTGCTGTAGTCATCGTAATGGAACACATCACCGCAGGCCTTCGGGTAAATGCAGCTTACTTCCAGCTCTTTTCCCGGGAATGCACGGTCAAGCGGAACCTCAAAACCGGCCTCTCCGCCGCGTCTCCACACACCAAGATAAATTACATCTCCCGGCACACGGATTCCGGCTGCGAGGTGTTTTTCTTCATTGTCTGCCCATCCCATCGGCCAGAACGGAACGCCGTCCTTGATGCCGCTGCGGATCTCTTTGTAGCAGTCAATTCCCTCTTTTACAAGTTCAAACCGCTCCGGCGAAATTTCTGCGAGATGGCCGCTTTGGTGAATACGAAGCAGCAGCGCATTGACCATATTGAAAATAACTTCCTCTTTTGTGCCGTCCCGCAGCGGATATGACCAGATCGCCGCCTGCTCCGGCGTCACGCCGATGGCTGCATTCGCCGAAATCGTCGCATAATTGCGGTAATCCTCCTGATCGCTCGTCGACTGAATGCTGTTTCGCGCCAGCATCGCATAGTCCATCCGAAGACCGCCGCTCGAGCAGTTCTCAATGACAAGATCCGGATACTTTTTGTAGATGCCATCCAGCCATGCCAGATACGCTCTCTCATGCTCCAGAAGACCGTCTCCAAAACTGTCTGCATCCACTTCCGTACCAATACCAGGCTCAATATTGTAGTCCATCTTGATATAGCCGACACCGTAGTCCCGTACCACACGGTCGATGACTTCGGTCACATGCTCAATCACAAGCGGATGACGGAAATCCAGCTGATAACGGCTTCTGTCATACACACGCTTGCCGTGGCGCAGGAAGAAGCACTCATCCGGCAGAATGGAAGCCTTCTTACAGTTGATACCCATAACCTCCAGCTCCAGCCAGACACCAGGAATCATGCCCTTCGAACGAATATAATCCGTCACCTCACGCACTCCATTCGGAAAGCGCTTTTTACTCTCCTGCCACTCACCGACACTGTCCCACCAGTTGCCGTCCGCATACCAGCCGGCATCAATGACAAAATACTCACATCCGGCCTTCTCTGCCGCATCCACCAGCGGGAACTCTTTTTCTGTGGTCGGATCTCCAAACAGACAATTCATATAATCATTGAAAATAACCGGCAGATTTTCATTATCTTTGTTCGGACGTCGGATCTTTCTGCGGTACTTCGTCAAAGTACCAATCGCTTCCTCGAAATCATCATGACCTACGCCGACAGCCACCGGAACCGTTGTAAAGGAATCTCCCGGCTTCAGGTTCTTCGACCAGTGTGACTGAATCTCTGTCGGACCGCTCACCGCCAGATAAAAATGGCAGTTCTGATCTCCGATCTCATAATGCCAGGAACCACTGTGGTCAATCTCAAAAAACAGACTCGAATCTGCCGCACTGTTTCCAATATATCCCATCGGCACATATTCCTTCGCCGACCAGTTGCCCGTATTCGTAATCTCAATCGTCTTCGAAGTTCTCTGATAATTATGCGGCTGCGTCTGCGCCATGCCAAGATCTGCAAACCGGTACTTCTTCACCGTCAGCTCCTTCTGCCATCCATTGTGAACCACAACCATCGACATCTTGTCATCCGAGCTGACAAGCTCTGGAATTCCCTCTTTCTGTTCCTTCTCAATACCCCAGTAACTAAAACTCGAAATGTACTCCAGTGTCTGGTCTTCCTTTCCTTCGTTCGTCACTGTATTGTACATTCTCGCAACCGGAATCCCATCAAAAAACTGCATCACAGACTCCACCTTCGCGCCCGTCACATCATCCGACTGCACAATCCGAAGCAGATCCCCGTTCTCATTTCTCTCCTCCGAAATCGAATCAAACTTCAGCATAAAGCCCGGAGCCGTCACAATATACTTATTTCCATGCTTCTCATACGGCCGGTTATACCCCGAAAAATTCACCTGCACCAGCTGGAAGCTCTCCTTAATCTGAGCTTCCCGCATTCCCTCCATCATCCACACTCCATCCGGCTTCCGGCAAAGATTCTGCGCGTCAAACGGTGCATGTGAAAAATGAAACAGCTTCAGCTGATTCTCTTCCGTCACCCCAAACACAATATGAATTCCATTCACATCATAACAAATCAGCTCTGCCTTGATCGGGGTCTCAATCCTGCTCGTCCATTTCTGCATCTTAAAAACCCTCCTTTGGAAATTTTTCTCATATTTCCAGCATATAACTTGTCCCCTCTAAAGTCCAGCACATTCTTGCTTTTTCCATCCTATTCTTTTCAACCATCTTGCGCCGATCCGCCCTTCAGGCGGATCCAGACTTTCCTCCCGTTCTCACTCCTATCTCACGCGCCAGCCGTTATTTCACAACCCCAAATGTCGCAATCTCAAACTCCCGGAGTGTCACATGATACACCCCGTTCTCATCCGGGCAAAGTACCTCACCCTTCTCTTCCACTACATTACTGCGGTAAACCTCTTTCATCCAGCTCTCCTTTCGGAAGGAAAACACCTCATCCTGCGGCATATTGTTCACAAACCGCACAAACAGATCGTCCTTTGCAAGTCCCTTCTTAAACGCCGTCAGATGAATTCCTTCCCCTTCAAAGCGGAGGAAGCTCATTTCCAGCGGCATCTCGCCCGATACGAGTTCCGGTTTTACCTGACCCGGCTTTCTGAGCCATGCTTTCGAAAGACCGGCCTGTGCTGCTGTCAGATCCTGCTGGAATGCGTAACCCTCGGTAAATGCCTCGCCCGTCTTACCGGCTGCATACGGCACAACTTCAAACTCCAGGGTAAACGTTCCGATCTGCTGCGCCTTTGGCGTCGGGAAATAACCCCAGTCACCCATCTCCGCAACGGAGCGAAGCAGCGTTACCGCAATCGCATTCTCCTCATCCGCCAGAACCTCATATTCATACAATCCGCGGTTTGCCACAAGAAGACCATTTGTCTCATCTTCCATTGCTGCAAAACACTGCTGTCTTTCACATCCGCAGGGATTCGTCCAGGTATCATTATGACGGTTATTTCTCTTTACAACCTCAAAGGCAGAATCTGCCAGATGCGTAGACGTATTCAGACCCGTCGGCATTACAACGCGGACTCTGTGATCCTTTGCCTGATTGCAGATTGTCGTTGCAACGTGCAGGCCTTTTCCCGATTTTTCCAGTGTCAGAACCGTCTTTACTTCCATCGGAACCAGTTCCTTCGAACGGTTTGCCACACGCGTATATGGGTCAATACACATCTCACGCTGTCTCTGCAGTTCCTCTCCCATACCGGACGGAATCATCATTTCGTGACAGATCTCAACTACCGTGCGGAATGCATTTTTCTCCACACAGCGAATCTCAGCTTTCATGCCTTTCGTTGTGATTGTCTGTTTTCCAGAGTCCTGAATATAAATATATTCATTTCCCATATCTCCGGTATCTTCATAGAGTCCCAGATTTTCATACGTTCTTCCGGTTTCCTTATTCAGAATCTGGTAGGAACCGTCCTCATTGACCGTAACTTTCAGGTTTTCATTTTCCAGAACGCGCTCATTCGCAAAATCTGCAGAGGTTTCCTGGTTCTGATCCGGCTCTGCCTGCTCCAGATAATATGTTGCATATCCCATCGCCGGAACTTCTGCCTCAAACGTTACCAGCACCTTCTTTGCCATATATGGCTGACGGAACCGGTCATCCGGCAGATCGTACCCGAAGGAAATTCCTGCATTTTCGATTTTTGCCGGAACTGCATTTCCGTTTGCATCGCGAAGCACCAGATTTGGCATTTCTACCGCCTCGGCCGCCTCATAACCATCCCATACAAACAGATTGTAATCGCGGAACAGATGCAGTTCTTTTGCAATGACCTGTTTTTTCGCGGTGCCAGAAGTATTCCATACAACGAACGGAATCTTTTCACTGTTTCCAGGAAGTGCCGCGGTATTCACCTGATCGGTCAGGTATTCTACACTCTCATCGTAAATCGCATCTGCCACCTGTCTGCTCTTCGCAAAGCGGGTTTTCATTTCTTCATTTACTTCATCGACGCTGCAGCCGCAGATGCTGTCATGCGGATGATTCTGCATCAGCTTTTTCCAGCTGTAAATCATCTGGTCTTCCGGGTATGCTTTGCCAAGCACCTCTGCCATGGCTGCCGCCGGTTCTGCTTTCCGCTCCAGCGCTGTTTCGCCGGCACGGTTGTCCACTTTCAGTCCCATCCAGGAGGAAGCGGTGTTTGCCAGTGTCCATCTTCCGTCTGTTTCCTGGCTTGTCAGCTCGCCTTTTACCGTAGAGAAATTCTCGGAAATTTCTTTTTCCATTGCCTTTACATAGGTTTTGAAATCCGAATGAATAAATTCAATGTCCGGGTACAGTTTCCGTGCGACACGGATTGCCTCGGTAATGTCCTTCTGCAATGGCTGATGGTCGCATCCGTTCATCATCAGAAGCTGATGTGTTGCCGCAAATTTTCTCGCATCGGCCAGTTTTTTGTCCCAGTAAACTTTTGCTTCTGCCTCATCCACCGGAACCTCCACTCCGTTGTTATACCAGTTTGCAAACAGAATACCCGGCAGTTTCGTTCCGTCCGGGGATGCCCACATCATTTCGGAATACGTGGACTCATACTGTCCTCCGGTTACCTCATTATTCGGTCCGATCGGTTTTACACCGCGTCCGAACACAACCGCATCCATGCCCGCCTGCTTCAGCACCTGCGGCATCTGTCCCGCATTTCCGAATGCATCCGGGAAATAACCGACATTTCCGATCGCTCCGTAACGCGCTGCTTCCTGCATGCCAACCTGAAGATTGCGGACACATGCCTCACCGCTGGTCAGAAACTCATCCTGCAGAATGTACCACGGGCCAGTCTGGATTTTTCCTTCACGGACGCATTTTTCCACCTGCTCGCGTTTTTCCGGGCGCACTTCCAGGTAATCGTCCAGGGCAATCGTCTGTCCATCCAGGAAAAATCCGCCAAATTCCGGATCGTTCTCTGCTTTTTCCAAAATATTGTCTACCAGCTCAATCAGTTTCATTCTGTGTTTTTCAAAAGACTGATACCACTCTCTGTCCCAGTGGGAATGGGAAATAATATGAACAGTTGTTTTCATGATGTGTTTCCTCCTGTTATAAAAATGATTTTCAAACTTAAAACTCTTTCTATTTAAGTCTTGTTCCTGTATTGCCGTGTTGATTTGATATATCATATCATAAAAAAACGCAATGCTTCTGTCAAGTATTTCTACGTTTTTCCATGATTTTATATCATTTTCTTTTTATTTGATATATCATTTTTAGTTTGACTTATCTTTTTCCCGAGATTATAATACAAAGCAAGTCGATATCACACTTTTACAAATACAGTTGTCACCAATCATACTATTTGAGGAATTTTACAGACATGGATAGAAATAAAAGAATAACGAAACCCAAATATGAAATCATCAAAGAAGCTCTTTTAGAGCGCATCCGCACCGGACAGTTTTCTTCCGATGCCGTGTTCTGCACGGAAAAAATGCTCTCGGAGCAATATGAGGTAAGCCGCATCACAGCAAAGCGGGCGATTGAAGATCTGGAACAGCAGGGAATTCTGTATCGAAAACGCGGCGTTGGAAGCTTTGTCTCGCAGAAAATCCCACCGGTTTCCTCCTCCGCATCAGAAACCGACAGCAAATCAAAAATGGTTTCCCTGCTGCTTCCCTTTGCCACAACACAGGGAAACATTTCGGAAACGATTGGTTCCTTAAGTGCCGCGCTGGCGGAAAAAGGATACTTTTTAAGCATTCATATCACCGGCTCTTCCTCTCCGAAGGAACGTGCCACACTGGAACTGCTCCGTTCTCAGAATATCGCCGGACTTGTCTACTATCCCAAGCGTGACAATATCCACCTGGAACAGTTAAACGATTTCCTGTTTGCAAACCGCCCGGTTGTCATCATCGACAAGCAGACCGACTGTCCGTATTTAAACAATGTTGTCTGCGACAATTACGATGGCGGACGGCAGCTCACCCGTCACCTCCTGGAACAGGGGCATCGCAACATCGCCTTTTTCACAACAGCTCCCCTTTCCGAAACCTCGTCGGTCCGTGATCGTTTCGGCGGATTTTTGCACGAAATAAAAGCCGCCGGAATCATGCCCGATTCCCGGCAGCTTATCACCTGGCCACATGCACTTTCTACAGAAGATGCCCTTTCAACAGAAATCACACCTTTTCAACAGCAGCTCCTTACCCTGCGGCAAAATGGAATTACTGCACTTCTCGCAGAAAATGATCAGGTTGCCGAACTCATCTTTCTCGCCTGCCGTACCATTGGCCTTAGGATTCCGGAAGATCTCTGCCTCTGTGGTTTTGATGACACGAGTCTCAGCCGGAGTCTTGAAATTACCTCTATTCATCAGGACTTTGAAAGCATCGGACGGGAAGCCAGCCGGATTCTCCTTTCCACACTGGAAAACCCTGCGGCGGAACCGGAAAAAATTGTGCTGCCGGTGACACTTGTTCCCCGGGCATCCTCGCTTCGAATGATAAAAACAGAATCCTAAAACCAGATCATTTTTCATCTGAATTTTCTTCCAGAAATTTTCGGATCTTCTCTGGCGGCAGCAATGCATAAATACTTTTATGGAATGTTGCCGCCACTTCCAGTTCTCCGTAATATCCTGTACGCACATCACAATTTCCCTGGAACGCCTCCCGCAGTGTCGCATTCAGCGCTGCTCCCTCATCACTGTCCATAAAATCTTTCAGCATCCGGCAGCAGGTGTGCGTGTTTTCATAATAGCGGCGGTATGCCGGATGAAATTCCCGCATCCATCCGCTCACGGATACACAGAACAACGCCGTCGGATGGATCACCGGCTGATAAAGAAGACGCCATTTTTCCTGCTGTACTGGATCTACCGCAAACGCAAGCAAAGAAACTTTCAGCTCTTCCATAAAACCCGGATAATCTTCCTCCGTCAGAGAGATAATTTTCTGATTGCGCAGATACTGGTTGATATTCGTCGCATCAATCTGCTCCGGAGAAATGTACTGTAAATAACGGGACATCATTTTCAAATCCGTACCTGCGTGCTCAATCGTATGCTGTGTGATTTTCTGCCACAAAAACTGCTGATATTCCGTAACCGGCGTATCCAGATATGCCATCCACAAATACTGTGCCAGCAGCCGGGCATCCCGGGATTCCATTTGATTCCGGGTAGGATCTTCCGGGCAAAAATCGGTATCTGCAAGCATCCCCGCAAGCTGGTCAAGCGACTGGCACACAGGAAGCTGTCCGCTCAGACGATCCATTTCGCTGATCGTCTGCTGAATGGTAAGCATCTGCGACTGGAGTGCATTCAGCTGTTTATGCAGATAAAATGGTGTTGTGCGCGGCTTGTGAAGAATCGCGCGGATATCCGCCAGTGAAAGTCCTGCCTCGCGCAGCTTGCGGATGATAAAAAGTTTTTGAATATCTGCTTCTGAAAAATCATGGTAACCGTTATGTTCATCAACAACAGGCGAGATCATCTTCTGATCGATATAATAATAAACCGTCCTCCTGGACAATCCTGTTTTTTTGATTACTTCCTGAATTCTCATTGTTGCACCCCGTTTTTCCTTTTGTCCAGTCATTCCCCCGCATTCTGACTGTTTCTCTTTTTTCACTCTTTTTCTTTCTGTTTTTCCGCTTTTTTCGTTTTGATTTTATAAAAGCATACACCTGGTGTATACTTTTGTTTCCTATTATATCCTGTTTTCCCTCAAAAAGCCACGTAACAATTCTCTTTTTCCATAGAAATCTTCTGCTTTTGAGAAAAGAATGCTGTTTATTTCTGAAAAAATTTGCATTGACTGTCCACCAACGATATCCCGTATAGTAATGCTCATGTGCGGTAAAGTAATAAAAAGATTTAGGTAGCCGCCTTAACTATTCCTAAATAAGATAATATGCACAGTATTTTCTCGTAAATAGAAAATAAATTATTGCATTTTACCAATTATTATGTTAAAATGACAATGTAACAAAGAGCTATGTATTTTTAAGGAAAGGGAGGAACTTATGAATTTAAGAAAATCTATTTTAGCACTTTCAGTAGTAGCTGGAATTGTAGCTGCTCCAATGACTGTATTTGCCGCTCATACTCATAGTTGGGGTTCTCCCCAGTACTATGGATATGAAGATGAAATGCCTGGTATATATGATGACTGGGATAAATGTGCGACACGTCATGTATATAATTACAAACAATGTTTAATTTGTGGAGAAGTAAGCATTTATGAAGTTGAGACGATTGAAATGTCTCACAAATGGGTGAATGGTGCATGTGTATATTGCAACAAAGGTTACGCGAAAGAGATAAATTAACATAGTATCATTACCGGCAAGTTTATAATCAAAAAATAGAAAGCATTGAGAATATTTCAAAATTTCTTGAAAGTACTCTCAGTGCTTTCTTTGATAATATGAAAGGAGAAATAAATGCAAAAAAAACAACTTTCTGTATTAGTACTAATTATTTTATGCTTTTTATTAGGATGTAACAGAGAAACACCAAAAGATGAATCTCAACAAAATTATGAAGATGAATCTAATATTTCTAAAACAAATGGAGAAGAACTTGTAAATATAAACAGTGAATTGTTAGGTTCGACTCCTTTTGATATCCAAATCGATAAAACAGCATTGCAGACTAGAAAAGAAACAGAAACAGAAGTTACAATAAAGACAAATTTAACAGACTGGGGTTATACTGTTTCTTCTGAAAAAGGGAAAATATCTGATATAAATAAAAATTCATTCATATATATAGCACCTAAAGATGAGAGGGATGATACTATAAAAATACAATTATCGGACTATGAAAATGGCATATCATATGAATATACAATTCCACTTATTTTTGCGGGAAACAATGAACATTCTTTAGATAAATTCAAGGAAAATCTTTCAAGATTACCTAATAGTTAGTAAAGAGTCGATAGACTAAAGTACCACCATCCTCTTTTATTTCAACTGAATATCCATCCCGCCGCACCGCAGCGGCACATGAAGCAGTAAATCCGAAAAAGATTTGCTGCTTTTTTTGCGTCCATTTTTGGCAAATTTCCAAAAGTTCCGTATTAGACAGTGAAACCAAAAAAGGCTGCCATTTTTTTCAGACAGCGGGCAAAACGCAGCTTCCGAAACGCCTTATTGTCGGGAAAGACCGAGCCGCCGGAAAAGTTCTTGCCGGAAAGTCCGTCATTTTTGCTTTTTGCGGTGTTGTAGGGAGTAAGGGAAGAACGCCAGCCCGCAGCCTTTTATAAAAAAGCTGGTTATAGATTTTCTGAAAAAGTGGCAGTAGCAAGTGAACGGCAGTCCGGCAGTTTCTTAGAGCAAGATTCTACCGCAGTACCAAAATTCGCTTATCGCTCATTTTGCCCCTGC
>OGTL01002930.1_pt1 | contig 11961 bp, 9 predicted proteins | sample 1553601 | NCBI WGS metagenome assembly OGTL01 (sample SAMEA2580112, study PRJEB22360) | human gut metagenome | biome: human gut; feature: human-associated habitat; material: faeces | place: Denmark | collected 2008/2010 | reverse complement strand
ATGCTAAAAGGCACGATATACCGGTCGGTCCGGGAAGAGGTTCAGCGGCAGGAAGTATAGTTTCTTATTGTTTGGAAATAACAGATATAGAACCTATGAGGTATAATTTGCTCTTTGAAAGATTCCTTAATCCTGAGCGTGTATCCATGCCCGATATTGACGTAGACTTTTGTATTGAAAGACGACAGGAAGTTATTGACTACGTAGGTAGAAAATATGGAAAAGACCATGTGGCGCAGATTGTGACTTTTGGAACATTAAAGGCAAGAGGTGTAATAAGAGATGTTGGACGAGTTCTTGATATGCCATATGCTCAGGTAGATAATATAGCAAAAATGATTCCGCAGGAGCTTAACATTACTCTTGATGGAGCTTTAAAACAAAATAGAGAATTAAAAACATTATACGATTCAGATCCAGAGGTAAAATACCTTATTGATATGTCAAGAAGGCTTGAAGGACTTCCACGACACGCATCAATGCATGCGGCAGGTGTAGTTATTTGTGGAAAACCGGTAGACGAATACGTGCCATTGTCAAGAGCGGCAGACGGTTCAATTACAACACAGTATATAATGACTACTTTGGAAGAACTTGGACTTTTAAAAATGGACTTTTTGGGGCTTAGAAACTTAACTGTAATACAGAATGCCCAAAGATTCATAAAGAAGAACAGAGGCATAGAACTTGACCTGATGAAAATAGACTACAATGACAAAAAAGTTTTGGATTATATTGGAACAGGAAATACAGAGGGAATATTCCAGCTTGAAAGTGCCGGAATGAAAAACTTCATGAAGGAGTTAAAACCACAGAGCCTGGAAGATATCATTGCCGGAATTTCCCTGTATCGTCCGGGACCGATGGATTTTATCCCATCCTATATCCGTGGTAAAAATAATCCGTCTTCCATTGTGTATGACTGTCCGCAGCTGGAACCGATCCTGGCTCCGACGTATGGATGTATCGTTTATCAGGAGCAGGTCATGCAGATCGTGCGGGATCTGGCAGGTTATACACTGGGACGAAGTGATCTGGTACGTCGTGCCATGTCCAAGAAAAAAGGCGATGTCATGGCCAGAGAGCGTCAGAATTTTGTGTATGGCAACGAAGAAGAGGGCGTGCCGGGCTGTATGGCAAACGGTATTTCCGAGGAAGTTGCCAACAAGATTTTCGATGAGATGACAGATTTTGCAAAATATGCCTTTAACAAATCCCATGCAGCAGCGTATGCGGTAGTGTCTTACCAGACTGCATATCTGAAATATTACTATCCGGTGGAATTTATGGCTGCCCTGATGACATCTGTGATTGATAACTCTACAAAAGTGGCAGAATATATCCAGGTGTGCCGTCAGATGGGGATTGCCGTGCTGCCGCCAAATGTCAATGACGGATATGCGGGATTTTCCGTGTCCGGCAAAGATATCCGCTATGGACTGTCTGCCATCAAGAGTATCGGCCGTCCGGTGATCGATGCACTGGTACAGGAGCGCACGGAGAATGGGCGTTTTAAATCCCTGAAGGATTTTATTGATCGTATGAGCGGCAGGGAGATGAACCGTCGTGCCGTGGAAAACTTCATCAAGGGCGGAGCATTTGACGATCTGGGTGGCACGCGCAAGCAGTTTATGCAGGTGTACGGAAAGCTGATGGATCAGATCACCAATGACCGCAAGACCACGATGGCAGGACAAATGTCCCTCTTTGACATGGTGGCACCGGAGGAGAAGAAGCAGTTTGAGATCCGTCTGCCGGACTGCGGCGAATTTTCCAGGGAAGAGGTGCTTGCCATGGAGAAAGAAGTGCTTGGTATTTATGTCAGTGGTCATCCACTGCAGGAATATGAAGCAAAATGGCGGAAAAATATTACAAAGACCACCGGAGATTTTGTCCTGGATGAAGAAAGTGGAACTGCCAGAGGTATCACAGATGATGAGAAAGCCATGATCGGCGGTATCATTACGGCAAAAAACGTGAAGTATACAAAACAGAACAAAGCGATGGCATTTCTGACGGTCGAGGATCTGTACGGAAGTGTCGAAGTCATTGTATTTCCGCGGGAGTATGAACGGTATCATCTGCTGATGCAGGAAGAGCAGAAAGTGTTTATCCGTGGCCGGGTGTCTGCGGAAGAGGATAAAAACGGCAAACTGATCTGTGAAAAAATCTATTCTTTTGATGATGCGAGACGGGAACTGTGGATCCAGTTTGCAGACCGGGAGACTTTTGAACAGCAGGAAAACGAAACCCTGGCATTGTTATCCGGGTCAGATGGACAGGATCAGGTAGTGATTTACCTGGCAAAAGAGCATGCGATGAAACGGCTCGGGACAAACATGACCGTTTTTGCAAATAATGAGCTTGTAAATGAATTAAATAAAAAACTTGGTGAAAAAAATATCAAAGTTTTGGAAAAGTCCATTGAAAAAATGTAAAAAAAAGATTAGAATAGTAGCAACATGAGGAAAAATGAAAATGATACAGGTATAGGAGGTTTTGTCATGGCTAAGGAAATACAGACAATTGGTGTGTTAACAAGCGGTGGAGATGCACCGGGTATGAATGCAGCTATCCGTGCGGTAGTGCGTCAGGCAATCTCAAAGGGAAAAAAAGTAAAGGGTATAAGAAGAGGTTATACAGGATTAATTGCTGAAGATATCGTAGATATGGAAGCAAAAGATGTATCCGATATCATTCAGAGAGGTGGTACGATACTTCAGACAGCAAGATGTCCGGAATTCCGTACAGAAGAAGGACAGAAGCTTGGTGCTGAAATGTGTAGAAAGCACGGGATCGAAGGAATCATCGTAATCGGTGGTGACGGTTCTTTCCGTGGAGCTCAGAAACTGGCTGCACAGGGAATCAACACGATCGGTATTCCGGGAACGATCGATCTGGATATTTCCTGTACTGATTATACCATTGGTTTTGATACAGCTGTTAATACAGCAATGGAAGCCATTGACAAAATCCGTGATACAGCATCTTCCCATGAGCGCTGCAGTATTATCGAGGTAATGGGACGTGATGCAGGATATATCGCATTATGGTGTGGTCTTGCAAACGGTGCTGAGCAGGTACTGATTCCGGAGAAATATGATTTCGACGAGCAGAAGATCGTAAACAATATCATTGCAAACCGGAAACGTGGCAAGAGACATTATATCATCATCAATGCTGAGGGTATCGGACATTCCACATCTCTGGCAAGACGTATTGAGGCTGCAACCGGAATGGAGACAAGAGCAACCATCCTTGGTCACATGCAGCGTGGCGGAAGCCCGACATGTAAAGACCGTGTCTATGCATCTACTATGGGTGCTTATGCCGTAGATCTGCTCTGCGAAGGCAAAAGCAACCGTATTGTTGCCTACAAAGATGGTAAATTCGTAGATTTTGATGTGGATGAAGCACTGGCTATGGAGAAACATATCTCTGATTATCAGTTTAACGTAGGAAAGAACCTGTCAATCTAAGGTCCGCTTGTGAATAGCAGGGTTGAACGGTAAATAAGAACAGAAAAAAGCAGTTTGCACGGAAAGGTGTAAATTGCTTTTTTTGTGCATAGCAAGTATAATAAAAAAGATGTTGGGATAAAAAGATGCCATACGAATTGTTCCGTACTTTGTACTCCCACAATTCTAAAAAATAAAAGATATCATTTAAGAAAAGGAACTTCATATGATAACAAGTACAGCAAATGCACAGGTGAAAGCCCTGAGCAAACTGATAAAAAATGCAAGAGCAAGACGGCAGCAGCAACTGTATGTGGTGGAAGGGATCCGGATGTTCCGGGAGACACCGAAAGAGCGGATCGGGAAAGTGTACGTTTCCGAATCTTTTGCAAAAGATCCGGCACATGAAGGTATTTTTGAAGGAACCGACTGGGAGATGTTGTCAGATTCCGTATTTGCTGCGGTGTCTGATACAAAAACGCCTCAGGGAGTGCTCTGTCTTGTGAAAATGAAAGAAAACCGGCTGGAAGATATGCTGGAGGATACAGACGGTGTCTGGCTGGTGCTGGAAAATGTCCAGGATCCTGGCAATCTCGGAACGATGTTCCGGACCGGGGAAGGTGCCGGAATTTCCGGTGTGATCATGGACAAGTGTACCGTGGATATTTACAATCCTAAGACGATCCGTTCCACCATGGGGAGCATTTTCCGGGTACCGTTTTATATTACTGAGAATCTGCATGGGACGCTTGGTCAGCTGCAGAAAAAGGGCATCCGTGTCTATGCGGCACATCTGGAGGGCAGTGTATGCTATGATGAACCGGATTACACGGGAGGAACCGCATTCCTGATCGGAAATGAAGGAAACGGGCTGACAGCGGAGACTGCAAAACTGGCGGATACCTATATCCGGATTCCGATGGGTGGACAGCTGGAGTCACTGAATGCAGCCATGGCAGCAGGTATTCTGATGTATGAAGCCAGCAGACAGAGAAGAGGGTAAGAATATGTTTCGTTTATGGGCAAAAGAATTTAAAGACAACCGGATGCTGCGGGATACGACGATCTGTGATGACAGCGGTGAGACCCGCACGCACAAAGTATTTCATGCACTGGAAGAAGTATGTTACGTGTTTGATCTGGGAAAACCGATCTGGCTGGAACACAATATTGATGAGTTTAAACGTCATGCAAAAGCTCGTTTTTACCAGGATAGTTTTATTGAACAGATTGATTTTGATTTTTTGGAGATTCAGGTGATTGAGGAGGATTGATATGACGGATGGAGCAACACGCAGAATAGAACTGATGAATCGTTTAAAACAGGAAAACCGTCCATTGTCCGGAACGGAACTGGCAAAGGAGTTTGGCGTGAGCCGCCAGGTGATCGTGCAGGACATCGCACTGTTGCGTGCGACCAACCGCAATATCCTGAGCACAAATAAAGGATATGTGCTGTATGATCCGGAGCACGGTCAGAATCTGTGCCGGAGAATTTTTGCAGTGAACCATACCGACGCACAGATGCAGGAGGAACTGTATCTGATGGTTGATTGCGGCGGCTATGTCTGTGACGTGACCGTAGAGCATGAGATCTACGGACAGCTCAGTGCGGATCTGATTCTGAAAAACCGCCGGGATGTGGATGAGTTTATCCGGAAAATTGGTGAGACAGCGGATCTGCCATTAAAGGTCCTCACCGGCAACAGTCATCTCCATACGGTGGAAGCTGATTCTGAAAAAATACTGGATGAGATCGAGACCCGGCTGGCAGAAAAAGGATTTCTTAAAAATAAATAAAGAAAGCGCGCAAACAGACAAAAATCATAGAAAAATATGATACAATGAATAAGACGGCCAACCGATGTACTTTATATGAGGGACAGAAAGAAGGTCTGCCAAGTGAAATTCAGGAGGTTTTTTAGGATAGATGGCAGAAGAGACAGCGGAACGAGGGGAAAATGCCTATGACTGGCAAAGTTTGATGTTTTTATATAATGCGGCGATCAAGGAAGTCCGGACAAAGCTGGATATCATGAATGATGAATTTCAATACATTCACCAGTACAATCCAATTGAATATATCAAATCCCGCATAAAAACGCCGAACAGCATTGCAAAAAAATTAAGCCGGCACGGGCTGGAAAATACCATGGAAAACATGGTGGAGCATATCAATGATATTGCAGGTGTGCGTATCGTGTGCTCCTTTACATCCGATATCTATCGTCTGGCAGAGATGATTGGAAAGCAGAAAGAATTTACAATTCTTTATATCAAAGATTATATGAAGCATCCAAAGGAGAGCGGATACCGCAGCTATCACATGCTGATCACGGTTCCGATACAGACCACTAATGGGATCAATCCGACGAAAGTAGAGATTCAGATCAGGACCATTGCCATGGATTTCTGGGCAAGCCTGGAGCATAAGATCTATTACAAATTTGAGGGAAATGCTCCGGAGTATATCAGCCGGGAACTGCGGGACTGTGCGGCGATCACGTCCAAGCTGGATGCGAAAATGCTGTCACTGAATGAAGCGATCATTGCGGAAAAGGAACGGCAGCAGAGTGAAGAAGAACAATCGTGAGTGACAAAAGCTATTTTTGATACTCACATCACAGCACACAGGTAACTACGATAATTACACAGGTAACTTCGATAAATGAGAGTATAGTTTACAAGATACAGGAGGAAATGAATGAGCGCAATCAAAGATATCAATCTTGCTCCATCCGGAGCACACAAAATAGACTGGGTTCGGAAAAACTGTCCGCTGCTTCGCAGTCTGGAAGATGATTTTTCCAAAGAAAGACCTTTTGAGGGCATCCGTATTGCTCTTTCCATTCATCTGGAGGCAAAGACCGCATATTTGTGCAAGGTACTGGCAGCAGGCGGTGCGGAAATGTATATCACAGGAAGTAACCCGCTTTCCACGCAGGATGATGTGGCGGCAGCACTGGTGGCTGACGGTTTAAATGTATATGCATGGTATGACTGTACACCGGAAGAATATGATCAGCATATCACAAGTGTTCTGGAGAACAACTGCAATATCATCATTGATGACGGCGGTGATCTGGTGCATATGCTTCATACAAAGATGCAGGATAAACTGCAGTATGTCATCGGAGGTTGTGAGGAGACGACAACCGGTATCATCCGCCTGATCGCCATGGCAAAAAATGATGAACTGAAATTCCCGATGGTACTGGTAAATAATGCAGACTGCAAACACCTGTTTGACAACCGTTACGGAACCGGACAGTCTGTATTTGACGGTATCAACCGTACCACAAACCTGATCGTGGCAGGCAAATATGTGGTTGTTGCAGGATATGGCTGGTGTGGAAAAGGCGTGGCTATGCGTGCCAAAGGTCTGGGCGCAAAAGTTATTGTGACTGAAGTAGACCCGATCAAGGCGATTGAGGCAGTGATGGACGGATTTGATGTAATGCCGATGAACGAGGCAGCAAAGATCGGTGATTTCTTTATCACAGTAACCGGTTGTGCCGGCGTCATCAGCGAGGACGATTTCAAAGTGATGAAAAATGGCGCAATCCTGTGCAACGCAGGACATTTTGATGTAGAGATCGACATGAAACGCCTTCGTGAGATCGCACTGGATACCATTGATCAGCGTAAAAATATCGTAGGTTATCAGATTTCTGAGGATAAATGGATCTATGTACTGGCAGAAGGCCGTCTGGTCAATCTGGCAGCAGGTGATGGTCATCCGGCAGAAATCATGGATATGAGTTTTGCCATTCAGGCACTGAGTGCAAAATATCTGGTAGAAAATGCGAACAATCTGACAGAGAAACTGATCAGTGTTCCGCGTAACGTAGATCTGGAAGTTGCCAACAGAAAACTTCGTTTCCTTGGCAAATCCATTGATACATTGACACCGGAGCAGGAGAAATATCTGAATTCTTCCAATATTGACTTATAGGATAGAGCAGGATGAAAGAAAGGTCTGTTACATGCAGGAAAACATGTGGCAGGCCTTTTGTGGGAAATATGTGAAAGTGGGAGTCTTCTTGACTGAGATAAATTTTCTTGCAGTGCGTCTTTATTCATGGCATACTATAAGGAAGTGCAGTGTACCGTGGTTTCTGAAACAAAGAGGTCGGATTCCGGGGGTACATGGGTGGAATATGGAGGAATGAGAAGCGATATGAAGAAAAAAGGAATGGTGCTTTTTCTGACCGGTCTGCTGGGCATGTCCCTTTTCCTGGGCGGCTGTACCAGCAAATCAGAGAAGAAGGCACTGGAATATAAGCAGCTTGGTATCAGTCAGATGAAAGAAGCCAAATATGAGGATGCGGTCAGCAGTTTTCAGAAGGCTCTGGATCAGTCTCTGGGAAGGATCCGTGCACAGGAATTGGATGTGTGCTACTACAAGGCACTGGCACAGTACAAATCCGGAGATACCAAGGCAGCCATCAAGACTTATGACGGACTGGTGGATTATGATAAGAAAAACTGGGAAGTATACTATCTCAGAGGAAGTGTATTGCTGGCAGACGGACAGCCGGATGCCTGCCTGAAGGATTATGATAAGGCAGTGTCCCTGAATGATTCGGATGCGGAACTGTATGGACATATCAGCGAGAATCTGCAGAATGCAGGCAGGACGCAGGAAGCACAGAAATATCTGGAGCAGGGGTTGAAACTGAAACCATCTTCTGCATCTGATTATGAAAATATCGGGAAACTGTATGTCATCAAAGGTGATACGGAAAATGCGGTCAAAATGCTGACACAGGCGGCAGATAAGGGTGCGGACAGAGCATATCTGGCGCTTGGCAAACTGTATACTTCAGAGAAAAAGACGGAGGATGCAAAGGCTGCATTCCAGAAATATATGGAAAAACATCCAAAAGATGCGGATGCGCTGGAACAGCTGGCGTCCATTGCTGCAGATGCAGGGGATTATGCGGATGCGGCAACGTATTATAAAGATGCCATGGAAGCAGCCAGCGGAGATCAGGTGAAAGAGCTGCAGAAAGCTCTGGTGGCTGTATATGAGAAAAACGGTGATTTTGCATCTGCACTGGAAGAGGCAAAAGACTATGTGGCAGATTATCCGGAAGATGAGACGATGCAGAAAGAGTATGAATTTCTGCAGACCAGGGTACTTACCGGACTGGAGAATACCGGAACTGACAATACGCAGCAGGCGGATGATACAGCGGCAGATACAACAACGGAAGGAAACGGACAGTAAGTGGGAATCGTATACGAAAATGAACAGCCGGTGGAGCGCGTGATCCTGGTGGGAATCAGTGAGCGAAACGGCGATGATACAGAGAGTTCCCTGGCGGAGCTGGCAGAACTGGCAGCCACGGCAGGAGCTGAAGTAGTAGGCACGGTGATCCAGAATCTGGAACACATGCATCCGGGAACTTATGTAGGAACCGGTAAACTGGAAGAAATCCGGGATATGATCTGGGAAAAGGAGGCAACCGGAATCATCTGTGATGATGAACTTTCCCCGATCCAGATGAGAAATATGGAGCAGGTACTGGACAGCAAGGTCATGGATCGTACATTGCTGATCCTTGATATATTTGCGGCACGGGCACGGACCAGTGAAGGAAAGATACAGGTAGAGCTGGCGCAGCTGAAGTATCGTGCCAGCAGACTGGCGGGCTTCGGACGATCCATGTCCCGTCTGGGCGGCGGTATCGGAACCCGAGGACCGGGTGAGAAAAAGCTGGAGATCGACCGGCGTCTCATCGGTCACCGGACGGCACAGCTCAACCGGGAATTGAAGGAAGTAGTGCGGCACAGGGAACTGACCAGGAGCCAGAGGATGAAGAGTCACACAAAAGTGGCAGCTATCGTTGGTTATACCAATGCAGGAAAATCCACGCTTCTGAATACGCTGACGGATGCAGATGTTCTGGAGGAAGATCAGCTGTTTGCAACATTGGATCCGACGACAAGAATGTTGGAATTATCCAATCACCAGAACCTGATGCTGACAGATACCGTAGGTTTTATCCGGAAGCTGCCGCATCATCTGGTAGATGCTTTTAAGAGCACACTGGAAGAGGCGAAATATGCGGATTTTATTATTCATGTGGTAGATGCTTCCAATCCGCAGTGGGATGCACAGATGCACGTCGTGTATATGACGCTGCAGGATCTTGGTGTCGTGGATAAGAAGATTCTTACGGTATTTAATAAATGTGACCGGATCACCGGAGAGGAAATCTTGCAGGATTTCCGGGCAGATAAGACATTGCGTATTTCTGCGAAGACCGGCATGGGACTGGATACACTGAAAGAAGTATTCGAGGATATGCTCCGGGATGGAAAAGTGCTGCTCAAGCATACATTTCCATATGAAAAGGCCGGAGAGATCCAGAAAATCCGTAAATATGGAGAATTACTGAAGGAAGAGTATACACCGGAAGGCATCTATGTAGAGGCTTATGTGCCACCGGAACTGTAATAAAACATTGCGGCGAAGTGTTGAAAATGATAAAATAAAGAATAATGATTCCATGCAGAAGTGATGTATCAAAAAGATGCTTCTGCAAATGGAATCGGAAGAAGAAAACTGTTATAAATACATGGGAAGAAAGGAAGACAGTCAAGGATGGTACTTTTGATAAAAAACGGAACAGTCATCAATCCCGGCGACAAAACGATGACAAAGGCAGATGTTCTGATCAAAGACGGGACAGTGGCTGAGGTTGCACCTGCGATAAAAGAGAAAGCAGATGAGGTTTATGATGCGAAAGGCTGTTATGTCATGCCAGGATTTATCGATCTGCATGTGCATCTGCGGGATCCGGGTCTGGAGTACAAAGAAGATATCCAGACAGGCGGTGCAGCAGCACTTCACGGAGGATTTACGACGATCGTTGCCATGCCGAATACAAAACCGGTGGCAGACCGTCCGGACGTGATCGATTATGTGAAGCATAAAGCAGAGGCTGTGACGAAAGTGCACGTGCTGCAGACCGGAGCGGTGACGAAAGGTCAGAAAGGCGAGGAACTGGCAGATATTCACGGAATGGCGGCAGCCGGAAGCCGGACTATCAGCGAAGATGGCAAATCAGTTATGAACGCACAGCTTTACCGGGAAGGTATGCAGGCAGCCGCTGAGGAAGGACTTGTCGTTCTGGCGCACTGCGAAGATATCAATATGGTGCATGGTGGTGTGATGAATGCGGATGCGAAAGCAAACGAACTCGGATTTGCAGGCATTACGAACTCTGTGGAGGACGTTATTGTGGCGCGGGATATCCTGCTGGCCAAAGAGACCGGAGTACGCCTGCATCTGTGCCACTGCTCTACAAAGGATAGCGTGCGTATGGTAGAACTGGCAAAAGAAGAAGGTCTGCCGGTGACGGCTGAAGTATGCCCACATCATTTCTGTATGACATCCGATGATATCACAGAGGATGATGGTAATTACAAAATGAATCCGCCACTTCGTACGAAAGAAGATGTGGAGGCGTTACAGAAAGGTCTGGCCGATGATATCATGGACGTGATCGCAACGGATCACGCACCTCACGCAGCCAGTGAGAAGGAGCAGGGCATTATTGAACTGGTGGCAGAAGGCTTAAGCAACCGGGAGATTGCAGAAAAATTGTATTTGAGCGAGGGTACGGTGCGCAATTATATCAGCACCATACTGGATAAATTAAAGTTACGAGACCGCACACAGCTGGCAGTCTTTTATTATAAGAACTGCGGCTGAGCCGGCGGTACAGCAATCGCACAGAAGCTGTGCCGACAGACAGCGACATGAAAGAGACGGCAATGCAGCAACAGGGAAGATGAGGAAAACAATGATATTTGAGACACATGCACATTATGATGATGAAGTATTTAATGAGGATAGAGGGCAATTATTAGCTGGGCTCCCGGAAAAGGGAATCGGGAGGGTGATTAACGTCGGCGCGTCCATTGAGACGACGAGGACGACACTCGCGTTGGCGGAGGCGTATGATTACATCTATGCCGCCGTGGGTGTGCATCCGAGCGATATTGACGGGCTGAACGAGGAGACATATTCCTGGCTCAAAGCGCAGACGGCACATCCGAAGACGGTAGCGGTGGGAGAGATTGGTCTGGATTATTACTGGGACAAGGAGCCGGAAGTACAGGCAGCGCAGCGGGAATGGTTCGTGCGCCAGTTGACACTCGCAGGGGAAACAGATCTGCCGGGAATTATCCACTCGCGTGACGCGGCGGAGGATACCATGCGGATCTTAAAAGAGACCGGAAGATTCCGGGAACATCCCGGTGTCATTCACTGTTACTCGTACTCGCCGGAGCAGGCAAAAGAGTACGTGAAGATGGGATACTGCATTGGTGTGGGCGGTGTGGTTACCTTTAAAAATGCAAAGAAACTCAGGCAGACGGTGGAGCAGATCTCTCTGGAACACATTCTGTTGGAGACGGACTGCCCGTATATGGCGCCCGAGCCGCACCGGGGAACCCGCAACGATTCCTCCAACCTCTCTTATGTGGC
>OGTL01002924.1_pt1 | contig 11983 bp, 9 predicted proteins | sample 1553601 | NCBI WGS metagenome assembly OGTL01 (sample SAMEA2580112, study PRJEB22360) | human gut metagenome | biome: human gut; feature: human-associated habitat; material: faeces | place: Denmark | collected 2008/2010 | reverse complement strand
AAGCCGATGGCGGAGTCACTTGCAGCGTCAAAAGTAGCACAGAGTATATTGTCATTAGCAGCCGAGCTTGGAACTATTCCGGCAGAAGAGCAGCAGCGCATTGCAGGGGAACAGGATGATGAGACACTGGAAAAGTGGCTGAAACTTGCTGCACGCTCAACAACTGTGGAAGAGTTCCTGTCTGGAATGTAGAGACGAGTCTGTCTCGTTCTTAAGCGGCGAGTCTGCCGCTGTCATCAACCAAACAATTTCGGGACGTGTCTGTCTATCTATTTCTGCTATGGAAAGCACGGGAATGATCCGTGAAAAGATTTGAATAATTCCGTTGTTCATAATATAATGAAAAAACGGAGGATTTATTATGTCATTTGCACATTTACACGTCCATACAGAGTACAGTCTGCTGGACGGTTCCAATAAAATCAAGGAATATGTAAAACGAATCAAAGAACTCGGCATGACAGCGGGAGCCATCACGGATCACGGTGTAATGTTTGGCGTGATTGATTTTTATAAAGAAGCGAAGGCGGCAGGGATCAATCCTGTTTTGGGCTGCGAGGTCTATGTGGCGCCGAATTCCAGATTTGACCGCGAGATGTCCCATGGGGAGGACCGCTACTATCATCTGGTGCTGCTGGCGGAGAACAATACCGGCTATGCGAATCTCATGAAAATCGTCAGCCGTGGCTTTACGGAAGGATATTATTATAAACCCCGTGTGGACATGGAAGTGCTGCAGGAGTTCCACGAGGGAATTATCGCATTGTCTGCCTGCCTTGCAGGTGAAGTGCCCCGGTTTATTCTGAAGGGAATGAAGGACGAAGCGAGAAAAGCAGCCCGCAAATACGAGGCCTGCTTCGGCAAGGGCAATTATTTTCTGGAACTGCAGGATCACGGTATCCCGGAGCAGCGTACCGTGAATATGGAACTGCTCCAGATGAGCAGAGAACTGGACATTCCGCTGGTAACCACCAACGATGTGCATTACACCTATGCTGAGGATGCGATTCCCCACGATATTCTGCTGTGTCTGCAGACCGGCAAAAAGCTGGCGGACGAGGATCGCATGCGTTATGAGGGCGGTCAGTATTACGTCAAGAGCGAAGAGGAAATGAAGGGACTGTTCCCCTATGCATGGGAGGCCGTGGAGAATACCCAGAGGATTGCAGACCGTTGTAATGTGGAGATAGAGTTTGGCGTGACGAAGCTGCCGAAATACGATGTGCCGGAAGGTTATGATTCCTGGAGCTATCTGAACAAGCTTTGTAATGACGGACTGGCAGAGCGTTACGGTGACGGTGACCAGCCTGCCGGGGAGACCGGACAGACCCTGCGGGAACGTCTGGATTACGAGCTGGGTGTCATCCGCAGAATGGGATATGTGGACTATTTCCTGATCGTATGGGATTTCATCAACTATGCGAAAGAGCACGGGATTCCGGTGGGACCGGGACGAGGTTCCGCTGCGGGAAGTATCGTGGCATATTGCCTGAAGATCACCAACATTGATCCCATTCATTATAATCTGCTGTTTGAACGTTTCCTGAATCCGGAACGTGTGTCCATGCCCGATATTGATGTGGACTTCTGCTTCGAACGGAGACAGGAAGTCATCGATTATGTGGGCAGAAAATACGGCAACGACAAGGTGGTGCAGATCGTTACGTTCGGTACCCTGGCAGCCAAGGGTGTCATCCGTGATGTGGGACGTGTTATGGATCTGCCCTATGCGTTCGTGGATTCCATTGCCAAGATGGTGCCCAATGAACTGAACATCACCCTGAGCAAAGCGCTGGAAATGAACCCGGAATTCCGAAAGCTTTATCAGGAGGATGAGCAGGTGCATCATCTGATCGATATGTGTAAGCGTCTGGAAGGACTGCCCAGACATACCTCCATGCATGCGGCGGGCGTGGTCATCTGTCAGAAGTCGGCGGATGAATTCGTGCCGCTGTCCAGAGGCTCCGACGGTTCCATCGTCACCCAGTTTACCATGACGACATTGGAAGAACTGGGACTGCTGAAAATGGATTTCCTGGGGCTGCGCACCCTGACTGTGATCCAGAACGCCGTGCGCCAGGCAGAGAAAACCCACGGCATCCACATTGATTTGAACCAGATCGACTACAATGACAAGGCGGTGCTGGAATCTCTGGGCACAGGCAAGAACGACGGCGTGTTCCAGCTGGAGAGTTCAGGGATGAAGAGCTTCATGAAGGAACTGCGTCCCCAGAATCTGGAGGATGTGGTGGCCGGTATTTCCCTGTACCGTCCGGGTCCCATGGATTTTATCCCGAAGTATATTCAGGGTAAAAATCATCCGGATGCGGTAACTTATGCCTGTCCCCAGCTGGAGCCGATCTTAAAGCCCACCTACGGCTGTATTGTATATCAGGAACAGGTAATGCAGATCGTTCGTGATCTGGCGGGCTATACACTGGGACGAAGCGATCTGGTGCGCCGTGCCATGAGTAAGAAGAAACAGTCCGTCATGGAAAAAGAGCGGGCCAACTTCATCTACGGCAACCCGGAGGAAAATGTCCCCGGCTGTATTGCCAACGGCATTGACGAGCAGACAGCTGGACAGATCTACGATATGATGATGGATTTCGCCAAATATGCGTTCAACAAGTCCCATGCGGCATGTTATGCAGTGGTGGCTTACCAGACGGCTTATTTGAAATATTATTATCCCGTGGAGTTCATGGCGGCGCTGATGACCTCCGTCATCGATAACCCGAAAAAGGTATCCGAATATATTTTGAATTGCCGGAACATGGATATTGCCATTCTGCCTCCGGATGTGAATGCGGGAGAAGCCGGATTCTCCGTATCGGATGGCAAGATTCGTTATGCCCTGACGGCCATCAAGAGTGTGGGACGTCCCATCATTGACAGCCTGGTACAGGAGCGTAAGGAAAGAGGCCCTTTCACGAATCTGAAGGACTTTATTACCCGCATGTCCGATAAAAAAGAGATGAATAAGCGGGCTATTGAGAACCTGATCAAAGCAGGAGCTCTGGATGGTCTGGGCGGTACGAGAAAACAGTTCATGAGTGTCTATGTGCAGATTGCGGACCATATCGCCCATGATAAAAAGAACAATCTGGCCGGACAGATCTCCCTGTTTGACATTGCAGGGGAAGAGGATAAGGAAGAATTCGATATCCGGATGCCGGATGTGGGCGAATACAATAAGGAGATGCTGCTGGGCTTCGAAAAAGAGGTGCTGGGTGTCTACGTCAGCGGTCATCCCCTGGAGGAATATCAGGAGCTGTGGCAGAACTGCATCAGCAATACTGCCGGGGATTTTGCCCTGGATGAAGAGACCGGAGAGGTGCAGTTAGTCAGGGACCAGGCCAATGCAGTCATCGGAGGACTGATCGCGGACAAGACAGTAAAATACACCAAGAATGACAAGATCATGGCATTTTTGAATGTGGAGGATCTGATCGGTAATGTGGAAGTCGTGGTATTTCCACAGGTGTACGAGCGCTACAGTACCTTGCTTGTGGAGGATGCGAAGGTGTTTATCCGGGGCAGAGTATCCCTGGAAGAAGACAAGGACGGCAAGCTGATCTGCGACCAGATCATCAGTTTCGAGGATGCGCAGGCTGCGAGAGCGGCGAACCAGCCCCTGTTCCCCAGAAATTACGGAGGCCGGGGCGGCAGCAGCCGCGGCGGATCCTACGGAAACGGAAGTGGAAATGGCGGTGCCGGTGGATACCGGAATGCCGGGAACGGCTACGGACAATACCAAAATGACGGTATGAACAGCAGCAGTATGTCGGTGGGACAGACCGGTCAGGCAGCAGGACAAATGCAGTCCGGGCAGCGTACACAGGCAAATGGAACCCCTCAGAAAAAAGGCATGCCGGCGGGAGCCTGGATCCAGTTCCCCAATATGGAGGCCTATAAGACCAGAGAGCAGGAACTGCTACAGGCCATTGCGGATTCCGACGGGGATGACGATGTGGTGATTTATCTGCGGGACATTAAAAATATTAAGATCCTGCCCCAAAATCTCCGGGTAAAAGCCGACGGGGCATTAATGGAAAAGCTTACATTGCTGTTCGGAAAAGAAAATGTTAAATTTATAACGAAACCTATTGAAAACCGCTCAAAAATAGATTAAAATAAGGAATCGAGAAGAGAAAACTATTCGTTCGTTTACTTAGGAGGTAACAGTCATGGCAAAAGAGATTAAGACGATCGGCGTATTGACCAGCGGCGGTGATGCACCGGGAATGAACGCTGCTATTCGTGCAGTTGTTCGTACAGCCATTGCAAGAGGACTGAAGGTTAAGGGAATCAAAAAAGGCTATCAGGGTCTTTTGAATGAAGAGATCATAGATATGGAAGCCAAGGACGTATCCGATATCATTCAGCGCGGTGGTACGATCTTAGGAACCGCACGTTGTCTGGAGTTCAAGGAAGCGGAAGGACAGAAGAAGGGTGCTGAGATCTGCAGAAAGCACGGTATCGACGGTATCGTTGTCATCGGCGGTGACGGTTCTTACCGTGGTGCACAGGCACTGTCCAGACTTGGTATTAATACCATCGGTCTTCCCGGAACCATCGACCTGGATATTGCATGTACCGAGTACACCATCGGTTTCGATACTGCTGTCAACACAGCAATGCAGGCAATCGACAAGGTTAAGGATACCTCTTCCTCTCATGAGAGATGCAGTATCATCGAGGTAATGGGCAGAAATGCCGGTTATATCGCGCTGTGGTGCGGTATTGCCAACGGTGCCGAGGATATCCTGCTTCCCGAGAAGTACGATTACAACGAACAGAATATTATCAATAATATCATTACCAACCGTAAGCATGGTAAGACCCATCATATCATCATCAATGCCGAGGGAATCGGACATTCCACTTCCATGGCCCGTCGTATCGAGGCTGCTACCGGTATTGAGACCCGTGCTACGATCTTAGGTTACATGCAGCGTGGCGGAAGCCCTACTGCCAAGGATCGTTACTATGCATCTATCATGGGTGCTTACGCAGTAGATATCATGCTGGAAGGCAAGACCAACCGTGTCGTAGGTTATCAGCACGGTGAGTTCATCGATTTCGATATCGAAGAGGCTTTGCAGATGCAGAAGGGCATCAATGAGTACCAGTTCGAGGTATCTCATCTGCTGTCCATCTAATTTAATTTAACAGTTCAGACTGCGAAGCAGGCACTTTTATAAATAAGAGTGTCTGAACGGATATGAAGACAAAGGCGTTTCCCATTGCGTGGAAACGCCTTTTTGACTATAATAAACTCATCCATAGAATGCATCCCGACTGCTTGCAGGCAGGGGATCATTCTATGAGAGGAGTAAACAAACATAAGTAAGTAGGGCGATTAGCCCGGATTACGCATGTTTGTTATGGTTTCGAAAGTTCGCAGAACGGAGAAACCATATTATTATGATGTTTAGGAGCGGTTAGCAGACAGATATGATCACAAGCAACAACAATGCAAAAGTAAAACAGGTGGTGCAGTGGCAGACCAAGGCAAAGGAGCGCCGCAAGGATCACGTATTTCTGGCAGAAGGTATCAGAATGTGTGAGGAGGCTCCGGTAAAAAACGTGCGGGAGGTCTACCTTACGGAAGAACTGGAGCAAAAGATCCGGCAGAATGCCCAGAACGGAGACACAGCATTCTGGGACAAGCTGCAGCAGACCGGTTACGAGACCGTCTCCACGGAAGTCTTTGCCAAAATGGCGGATACCCAGACCCCCCAGGGCATTCTGACAGTGCTGGAACAGCCGGTCTATGATCTGACACAGCTGTTGGAACAGCCGGATCCTTTATTTCTGATGCTGGAAAATCTGCAGGATCCGGGCAATCTGGGAACCATGATCCGTACCGGAGAAGGAGCAGGAATAACGGGTGTTATCATGAACAACCAGACGGTTGATATCTTTAATCCCAAGACCATCCGTGCCACCATGGGGTCTATTTTCCGGGTACCCTTTGTCTACGTGCCAGATCTGGCACCGGTGCTGGAACAGATGCATGCAAAAGGTATCTACACCTATGCGGCACACTTGAAAGGACAGGAATACTACGATTCCTTTTCTTTCCGGGAGCCTACGGCGTTCCTCATCGGCAACGAAGGAAACGGCTTATCCAAGGAAATCTCCGACCAGGCAGGACAGTATCTCAAGATCCCCATGGAGGGCAGGGTGGAATCCCTGAATGCCTCCATTGCAGCGGCCCTTCTGATGTACGAGGCCCACAGACAGCGAAGCGCAAGACTGTAATTATCCCGGACCCATTTGCCTTATAGATATTATCAAATGCCAGGCATTCGATGCGCAGCCGATAATATTTACATGGCTCTGAATAATTATGATGTCGGGGTCAAAAGCCCCCTACACCATAATAATAGAAGAAAGACAGAACAGGAGGAAAGATATCATGAAGATCGGATTTATCGGACTGGGAAATATGGCCACTGCCATGATCGGAGGAATGTTGCAAAAAGGAATTGCAGCTCCGGAGGACATCATTGGTTCAGCCAGAACGGAAACAACAGTAGAAAAAGTTAAAACAAAATTTAATATTAACACAACAACGGATAACAAAATCGTAGCGGCACAGGCAGACATTCTGTTCCTGGCAGTGAAACCCATCTTTTTCCCGGAGGTGATCGACCAGATCAAAGATGTCGTGGCAGAGGATACCCTGATCGTCAGCATTGCGGCAGGAAGAACTCTGGACTATCTGAAAGAGGCTTTCGGCAGACCGGAATTGAAGCTGATCCGCTGCATGCCCAATACTCCGGCACTGGTACTGGAAGGCTGCACCGGCGTCTGTGCGGAAGAAAACGTCACGGAGGAAGACATGGAGCAGGTACTGGCACTGTTACGTTCCTTCGGCATTGCCAGTGTGGTACCGGAACGGCTGATGGATGTAGTCGTAGGTGTCAGCGGTAGTTCCCCGGCCTATGTGTTCATGTTCATTGAAGCCATGGCAGACGAGGCAGTAGCCGCCGGAATGCCCAGAAAACAGGCTTATGAATTCGCAGCACAATCCGTCCTTGGCAGTGCCAGGATGGTGCTGGAGACCGGCAGACATCCCGGAGAACTGAAGGACATGGTGTGCTCCCCCGGTGGAACCACGATCCAGGCAGTCAAGGTACTGGAGGAAAAAGGCATGCGCGCCGCTGTCATGGATGCCATGGATGCCTGCATTGAGAAGTCCAAAAGCATGTAGTGACAGATCGACCATGAACAGAGTCGAGAGCAAAAGTCATGTTAACATGATTTTGCGAATGGCGCAAGCCGAGCTGTCATGGCTAAATAGCGCCCAAAGTCCCAAAACTTGACAAAAATTTTGTCATCTGTTATGATATCTCGCGTAACAAATTTAATATTTTTGTAACAAACCGGTGAAAATCTTAATAATTTCAGCATATACTATTCACTGGTGAGATCCACAGGTATCACACCCATCGGGGAATCTTCCTGTGGGAAAGGCGTGTATCAAGATGACAAAAAGCAGAAGAATGCTGGTTGTATGCGTAGGACTGCTCTGTTCTCTCTTCCTGAGCATGCAGATGAGCATGACCGCACAGGCGGGCAATACAAAAAATTATGTAAATGATCTGAACGGTGGTATCGCATCCATCCTGGATCCCGGTTCCAGGAACAGCACTGAGGTGATCAACGCTACGGTGAAGGAACTGAACCTGACCTTCCCGGCAGAGGAAGAGATCAGTTCCGGTCTGGTCATGGCGAACGTAAGGGATGCCGTGAATGTAAGAAGCGATGCCAGCGAGGAAGCATCCAAGGTCGGTAAACTCTACAAGGACTGTGGGGGTACCATCCTGGAGCGTAAGGACGGCTGGACCAAGATCCAGTCCGGCACTCTGATCGGCTGGGCAAAGGACGAATATCTCCTGTTCGGAGATGACGCCAGAGCACTGGCCAACGATGTAGGCAGGATGATCGCACAGATCAATACGGAGACCCTCCGTGTGAGAACGGAAGCGGATCAGGAAGCCGGTGTCCTGGGACTTCTTCCCAAGGGAGACATCGCAGATGTAGTAGACAACAGCAACCCGGAATGGGTCTGTATTGACTACGAAGGCGCAGACGGTTATGTGGCTGCGGAATATGTAACTGTAGATTTCCAGATCGACTCCGGTGAGACACTGGAGGAGATCAAGGCAAGAGAAGCCGCAGAGCGTGAAGCAAAGCGTCACGTCAACTACGGCGAATATACCACCGATGCGGATACCACGCAGCTGCTGGCCGCACTGGTACAGTGTGAAGCAGGCTGTGAAAGCTACGAAGGCCAGCTGGCGGTAGCGTCCGTAGTTATGAACCGTGTAAGAAGCGGAGCATATCCCAATAGTATCCACGGTGTTATCTACGCCTCCGGACAGTTTACTCCAGCACTGAACGGTAAGGTAAATACCGTATACGAATCCGGCAGGATCTCCGCAAGCTGTGTTCAGGCAGCCCAGGAAGCCATCTCCGGTGTCTCCAATGTAGGAGACATGACCCACTTCAGACGTAACAACGGCCGTGACGGACTGGTCATCGGTAACCACGTCTTCTACTAAGTGGCACACAAAAGAACAGCGCATACAACAGAGACGGTATCCCGGAACAGGGGTACCGTCTTTTAACGTACAGGCAGGAGCCGATCCGCCGGATGAAATGAGGAATGAGAAGAGCACAATAGAATCCCGTATCGTGCACCAATAGCTGTTGTCACAGAAGAATATTTGTAGTACACTGGATACAACTACAAAACCAAAGGAGTGATCACATGAGTGAAATGGTAACCTTGTGGCTTGTGGTATTGATCGTATCGATCGGTGTGGAGGTCGCCACTCTGGGACTGACGAGCATCTGGTTCGCCGGAGGCGCCGTTGTGGCAGTGATTGCCGCCGCATTGCAGGCACCGATCTGGTTGCAGATCCTGTTATTTTTTGCAGTGTCTCTGCTGCTGTTATTTTTCACCAGACCTGTCGCAGTCAGATATTTCAACAAAGACCGCGTAAGGACGAATGTGGAAAGTATGATCGGCAGACAGGCAATCGTGACCAGTGAGATCGACAATCTGCAGGGCATCGGACAGGTAACGGTGGGCGGCCAGGAGTGGAGCGCCAGAACCGAAAAAGACGGACTGAATCTACAGCCCGGAACGGTGGTAGACATCATGGCAGTCAGTGGTGTCAAGCTGATCGTCAAGGTGGATCCGCAGATGACGAAGGTCACCGGGGAAGTACCGGAGTCACAGAATTAAGAATCGTGTAACACGGATACATGAGGGAAAAGCGCGTACAGAGGTACGCAGCGTACACGAATGTACGCAGAAGGAGGAAAAATGGTAGCATTAATCATTATTGTCGTTTTAGTATTATGGATCTGTGTATCCTGTATCAAGATCGTGCCTCAGGCACAGGCCTACGTGATCGAACGTCTGGGTGCTTATCAGTCCACCTGGAATGTATGTGGTTGAGCGGCTGGGCGCCTGCCAGAATGTGTGGGAAGTGGGCCTCCACTTCAAGATTCCCTTCATTGAGCGCGTGGCCAAGAAGGTCAGCCTTAAAGAGCAGGTTATGGACTATCCCCCCCAGCCCGTAATCACCAAGGATAACGTAACCATGCGGATCGATACCGTAGTCTTTTACCAGATCACAGATCCCAAGCTGTTCACCTACGGTGTAGAGAATCCCATGATGGCTATTGAGAATCTGACCGCCACCACCCTGCGTAATATCATCGGTGACCTGGAACTGGACCAGACCCTGACTTCCCGTGAGACCATCAACACCAAGATGCGTGCGGCACTGGATATCGCCACCGATCCCTGGGGTATCAAGGTCAACCGTGTGGAGCTGAAGAACATCATCCCTCCCGCAGAGATCCAGAATGCCATGGAGAAGCAGATGAAGGCAGAGCGTGAGAGACGTGAAGCCGTTACCCGTGCAGAAGGTGAGAAGAAGGCTAAGATCCTGGAGGCAGAAGGTGCCAAGGAGTCCGCAATCCTTCGTGCAGAGGCAGATAAGCAGGCAGCCATCCTTCGTGCGGAAGCTGAGAAGGAGAAGATGATCCGCGAGGCAGAAGGTGAAGCCGAAGCCATCCTCAAGGTACAGCAGGCAAATGCCGACGGTATCAAGATGCTGAAGGAAGCAGGCGCAGATGCCGCAGTCCTGAAGTTAAAGAGCCTGGAAGCTTTTGAAAAGGTAGCTGACGGACAGGCCACCACCATCCTGCTGCCCGCAGAGCTGCAGGGCATTGCCAGCGTGGCAGAGACCTTCAAGGCAGCCGCAGGCAAAAAGGCAGAATAAGTAAACTAAAAAACGATAAACCAAAGCCACTTTCCGGGAAATACGGAGGGTGGCTTTTTTATGTCGGATTCACAAAAAACAATGACGGGGGATAAACGCGAGGGGTTGAAAAACACAGAATAATGAAGTATATTGGTTACATATAGCTTGTTACAGGCAACGTTCGTAACAGGGATATCAATGGACAAAATCAGAAAACAGAGGCTGCGGGCGCAAGGCCGGAAAGCTTCGGAAAAGAGGAGTATTATGGATTTAAAGGGACGCGATTTTTTGAAATTACTGGACTTTACACCGGAAGAGATCGAATATCTGCTGGATCTGGCGGCAGACCTGAAGGATAAGAAGAAAAAAGGAATCCCCGTAGATACTCTCCGAGGCAAGAATGTAGCGCTGATCTTTGAGAAGACCAGTACCCGTACCAGATGTGCTTTTGAAGTGGCAGCCCATGATCTGGGAATGGGAACGACTTATCTGGATCCCACCGGATCCCAGATCGGCAAAAAGGAAAGCATTGCCGATACTGCCAGAGTACTGGCAGGCATGTTCGAGGGTATCGAATATCGTGGCTTCGGACAGGATATTGTGGAGGAACTGGCAAAATATTCCAAGGTGCCCGTATGGAACGGCCTGACCAACGAATTCCATCCCACCCAGATGCTGGCAGACCTTCTGACCATCCGTGAACATTTCGGACATCTGAAGGGAATCCGTATGACTTACATGGGAGACGCCCGTTACAACATGGGTAACTCTCTGATGGTAGCCTGCGCGAAGATGGGCATGCACTTTACCGCATGTACCACCGCAAAATATTTCCCGGCGAAGGAGCTGGTAGCGGAGTGTGAGGCCATTGCGGCACAGACCGGCGGCAGTATTACCCTGACCGAGGATGTGAAGGCGGGCACGAAGGATGTGGACGTGATCTACACTGACGTGTGGGTATCCATGGGCGAGCCCGACGAAGTATGGACCGAGCGTATTAAAGAGCTGTCTCCTTATCAGGTGAATAAAGCAGTCATGGACAATGCCGGCGAGCAGGCCATTTTCATGCACTGTCTTCCTGCATTCCATGATCTGAAGACCAAGATCGGTGCCCAGATGGGTGAGCGTTTCGGCATCACCGAGATGGAAGTGACCGATGAAGTATTTGAATCCGGCCAGTCTCTGGTGTTTGAAGAGGCTGAGAACCGTATGCATACGATTAAGGCAGTGATGGCGGCGACTTTATGAGTATGAAAGCAAAGATTTTAGAGCTTCTTCGGGAAAAGAAGGATCGGGTGGCAGCAGGAGCACCGGAAAGCGAGGCCTATGTCTCCGGGCAGGAGCTCTGCGAGCAGTTCGGTGTATCGAGAACTGCGGTATGGAAAGCCATCGGACAACTGAAAAAAGAAGGCTATGTCATTGAAGCGGTACAGAACCGCGGCTACCGTCTGCTGGATCAGACGGAGGAAGTCTACAACCAGGCGGATATCCAGAGCAGATTAAAGACGAAATGGGTGGCACATCCTTTACAGTTTTTTGACAGTATCGATTCCACCAATATCCGTGCCAAACTGGAAGCGGAACAGGGCGCGGAGAGCGGCCTGTTGGTGGTGTCGGATATGCAGAGCGCCGGACGCGGCAGAAGAGGCCGGGGCTGGGAGAGCCCCGCAGGGATAAATATTTAT
>OGTL01002912.1_pt1 | contig 12012 bp, 12 predicted proteins | sample 1553601 | NCBI WGS metagenome assembly OGTL01 (sample SAMEA2580112, study PRJEB22360) | human gut metagenome | biome: human gut; feature: human-associated habitat; material: faeces | place: Denmark | collected 2008/2010 | reverse complement strand
TCTCTGCCGAATATTAGTTTGAATCCGTAGTCGGTGAACGGATTGATAAATTTGCTCATTGTTTTGGTTGTTTCTCTTTTATGTTGTAAAGAGATGTTTCTCTTCGCATGTATAGTGAAGAGGCTTTTCTTTATTCTACAAAGATAGGATAAATTATTGTTTTATGATGCGTTTGGCGGGAGAAATAAATGACGTGGGTGCTCAAAAATGTTCATCTCCCTCTTAAAAATGTTCATCTTCCCCTAACTCGCTTTTTGAGGATGCCGTTGTAGGTGTCTTCAAATTCTGCCGAGTGGTTGAGTGCCCAGAGGATGTAGTCGCCCGGCTCGTTCTTTTTGAGCAGGGTGGAGCGGTATTCGGAGCTGAGGACTTTCCATAAGGTGCCGCAGGGACCACCCAGCTTTCTGCGTCGGGCGAGGGCGAGGATGGCTTTTACGGTTGGTTCGTTCCGGATGCCGATGGCGTCCATGTTGAGGCGTAGCAGGGATTCGGAGAATCCTCCGGAAGCAGTGTTTTCGTTCGGGGCTTCTTCCTGCTGGTTTCTTTCGTATTGAGTTCCGTTGTGCTTGGCTTCTTCTAGCTGGTTTCTTTCGCATTGAGTTCCGTTGTGCTTGGCTTCTTCCTGCTGACTTCTTTCGTATTGGGTTCCGTTGTACTTGGCTTCTTCTAGCTGGTTTCTTTCGTACTGAATTCCGTTATATCTAGTTTCTCCCTTCTGATCTATTCCTTCATTTCTTCTTTCTTCCTTATTTTCCTCTCCTCTTTTTCCGGACGAGATTTCTAAAGACAAACCTTTGACAGCAACAGGCGCAGCCTGAAAAACGCCGTTTGACGGAACGGGCGGCTGCTCTCTATCCTTCTCCCATTCATTTTCGGTTTTGCTTTGTCTTTCCCTTTCTTTGTCTCTTTCTCTTTCTCTTTCCGGTTTGCTTTTAATCTCAGTATCTGTTTCCGATTTACTTTCGATTTCTGTATCCGTTTCCTGTTTTGTTTGTGGGATTGTTGCTGCAAATTCTCGTTTTTTTGCAGCATTAATTTTCATAGCTGCTTCGTCGGTCACTGTTTTTGTAGCATTGATTCCTGTGCCTGCTGCATGGATATTTGTGCCTGTCGTGTCGATTCCTGTCTTTGTTTTAGTAACTTCTGTAGCTGTGATATTGATTCCTGTTTTTATTGCGTTGACTTCTGCGCCTACTATATGGCTTTCCGCTTCATACACTTCTGTACCTTTTGAATTTATATTATTTCTTATTTCTGCGGAATTATTTTCCGTTCCATCCTCTCCTTCCTTGATGAGCCAAAACTGTTCCAGCGGAAGTTTGTATTTCCTTCGGCTGTCGGTAATGATTTTGTGGTATTGCTCTTGGATGGCTTGCGAAGTCAGAATCCCGTACTCCTTATATATATAGGTGTCGAACAGTCCGACGGACAGGCAGTCGTCGATGATGGCCTGCATCTCCTCCTCCTCGCAACACACTTCCTGCGAAATGTCGAACAAGGTATCTTGATTCCATGCGACATAAAATCCCTTTTCTTTGTAGATGAGGCAGAGCAGGGAAGTGAGTGCGGCAATTCCTGCTGCATGATGACGGTTGGAAATGCGGCGTACCTTCCTGTCTTGGAAGAAGTTGACATCGAGCGGGAAATAATCTAATCCGGGTTTGGAAATACGGGCCATCTTTTTGAATATTTAGAGTGATATTGAATGATAAATAATGAATGATAAATAATGAATAAGGCGAATCGGTAATTTTAATTTAGCTCATTTCAGTATGGTGATAAGCTACTTGATAGTCAGTTCTGTCTCTCAACTGGGGGTGACTAGAAAATCGATTCTATCTCTATTCTCCTCCTTCGGGAAGGAGGAGTGGTCGCAGACCGAGGTGGTAGGAGAAATAATGTTTATACCTATTTCTTTGTAAATGATAGGATTATGCATTCACCTACCACCTCCCCCTACGGGTAGCGTACAACTACTCGAGTTACTATTGCGTACAACTACTCCCTAGAACTCCTTTTTCACATCGAAGCAGGGACAGGCTTTCATGTATTCATTGGGTGAGATGATGCCGTCTCCGTTGAGGTCGGGGCTTGTGTCCCGGTGTCCGATGACCTGTTTCACGTTGGGGAAGGCCAGTTGCAGAGATTTCACCAGTCGGATGAGGGCAGTGCGTTGTGCATCTGTCCGTGTGTCGGCGGGGCGGCCTTCCTTGTCCAGTCCGCCGACGTAGCAGATGCCGATGGAACGCTGGTTCCAGCCCATACAATGCGCCCCGTCGAGGGTGACGTCTCGTCCCGGTTCGATGGTGCCGTCGAGGCGGATGACGTAATGATAGCCGATGGACCAGAAGCCACGGGCACGGTGCCAGCAGTCGATATCGGCAGCGGTGATGTCCTGTCCCGCACGGGTGGCGGAACAGTGGATGATGATGGTGTCTTTCATTGCAGAAACTCCTTTCTTTGTCCTCTTTCTCTGGGCAATATATAAGTGTTGAAACCAAAAATGGCGGATTCTTCGGGAGACAGGCGGCGGTAATAGTGTTGCGTCACTGAATGGTGTGCGGGAACAAAGAGAGAAATAAGAGGAAGAGGCGATGAAACAAGGGGAGAAGAAACTGACTGCACACATACATTGCCTGCTTCGGACTTCCCGATTGAATTACTCGATCTGCCTGTTCCGAGCAGATTGCCTGCTTCGGACTCTCCGATTGAATTGCTCGATCTGCCTGTTCCGAGCAGATTGCCTGCTTCGAACTCCCCGATTGAATCAGCTTTAACGGTCAGCACAGGTATTTCGGGTGCTATCAGAAAGCATTCTTCCGAACCGCTTCTTTCGGCTCTTGGCTTTTTCTTCATGGCCGATTGCTTCAGCCTTTCGGGGTGTAATAAATGCAGCACCAGCCAATTACGTTGTTTAGGGTTCATTTGTTCCCCTTTTACCAGTGCGTTCATGGATGGATAGGCTTGCAGGATATTTCCTGCCTCGTCCGTTGTGGCACAGGGGACGGGGGAGAGGGCGGGTGACGACGGACGCAGACCGGTCCGGATGGCGTGCATGACATTGTCGTAGGCATCGCACCATTCGAGGTTGGCGACGTGGTTGTTGAGCTTGTTTCCGTCGAGGTGGTTCACTTGGGGGAGACGCTTCGGGTTGGGGATAAAAGCTGTTGCCACTAAGCGGTGTACAGAGTAGCCGACGTATATCCCCTTTTGGCGGATGGCCACGTACTCATAACCTTTTGCGGTAATACTGCTGCTGATTATCAACTTCGATTTGCCTTTGAAACTCAATATCCGCCCGTGGTCTGAAACCATATAGTCGGAATTTGCTTCGATAAATCTCCAATTTTCCATACTTTATTCTTTATATTGTTAATAAAATTATACTTCGTTAAAAAGAAATCCCTTTTTCGAAACCGCCGGGGATAAACGGCGCAGCCTGCATGGTAGAAACGGCGTAGCCTGCAAGGTAGAAACGGCATAAACAAGGACTGTTAAACGGCGTAGCCTCCTCGCTGACATGAGGCGGTTCCGCCCGCTTACTCCGGTCTTTGACCTTTCTCATTTCTCCTCTGCACGGGGTTCGAGCCGTTCGGCACAGCGAACGAGAAACTCCAGTTCCTCCCGACACCCTTGAATGGCTTCGTACAAAGAGTCCACATGATACATTCTGCAAAGCGTTTCCCATTCTTTTCGTTCTTCTAAAGTCATTTGTTCTCCGAAATTCATTTGCTGTCCAAAACTTATCTGCTGCCCGAAACTCATTTCAAAACTTATCTGCTGCCCGAAACTCATTTGCTCTCCGAATCTCATCTGCTCTTCGAAACTCATTCGACGCAAAGGAAATTTTCGGCATGAAACGTGCGCCACCCTTTGGCTTCGAGGTCGTAGTAGACTACAAACGTATTTTCCGGTCGTGGCATATAGGGGCGGTGAAAACTGTGTTGATATCCGGTGAGCGTGCCGACAGCGTGGCGCACGGTTCCGTCCTGCTTGGTGTAGCAGAATTTCACGTTCTCCCTGTGCATCTTCCTTATCAGTCCACCGATTCGGTGGGCGATGATGAGCGCATCACGCAATTTCCTTTAATTGTGGCGCCGGATCCGGGCCGCCCGCCTCATGAGCCGTACCCGTGGGAGGGAATGTTGTTTTTTCATTTCAGTCATATGATTCAATTGTTTTTTATTGATTTCGGGGCAAAAGTAGACTGTGGGTAGAATAAAAACCGTTCACGCTTGACTAAAATGAAAAAATATGTAGAAAGAGTCACGCGTGACCCAAAATGTTAAAGGTAAATCCCGAATTTTGTCGGATTAATTTAAATATAATTAGTAATGAACAAAAAAGAAAACTGCCAGAACAGTAGTGAAAGAGAACAACACATTGAAGTAAAAAGGACTGTAAATCAGAAAAGTACAAGTCAGAAAAAAGTAAATCAGAAAAGCATGAGTCAGGAAAAAGCAAATCAGAAAAGCATGAGTCAGAAAAAAGCAAATCAGAGTGGCGAAAAGTCCGTGTATGACGAGAACAGGGATGCCCTTCAGGAAAGAGTCGAAGAGAAGCAATGGAAGAAAAAGCAATGTAATGGCTTGCAGCACAGTGATGACGAAGAAAAACAGAAAGTCATCGATTCGATTATGAAAGTTAGCCGGGATAACGGCTTTGACGACGCTTATCTTCAGCAGCATTCGGACTGTTCGGCATCGTCGATCAAGCGCTTCCACTCGGCCTGGATGGGAAAGAGAATGTCCAATTGGACGACGATTTTTAATTTAGCGCACTGCGTGTCCGTCAATTGTGTCTTTGCCGAAAATCTGGTCGGGATGCTGGTTGTCATTATTATGTTCTTGATTAGAGATGCCGGAATTGTGAGTTACCATATCGACTCGCCCAAGAAAGTGGTGATAGAAATAAATTTCGGTAAAGATAAATTATTGCGCATGAAAGACGAGGAAAAGAACGAAAAAGGAAAAGAAGGTAAAGACGACGAACACCTTTGAGCGACGACAATGATCGGGACAAAGGAAAGAACAACTGACGGAATGAGGTAAGTCCTGTAAGAACTTGGTAGTCTGTATTCGTAAAAAAACGATTCGATATCAGCGATGGACTTCCATTTTATTCCCTTGTTATAATGTCACCACAAATGTAATCATATTATTGAGAAAACCATGCAGAAACGCTTTTATTCTGAAAAATAAGTTTTATTGTTCACTCAGATTTCATATTCGATGTTGACATCCTACGTTTTCTCTTTTAGATATTTATTTGTTTTCCTTTGTCGGTTTCTACCGTATTGCACGTTCGTCATTATTTACAAATTCTAATTATTGCATTCTCAGTTCGGGTAAAACGAATCCGTTTTCCGAGCTGAGAATGCAGATGACGGCTTTTAATAAGTCTGTTTGTTTTTATTTCTTTAGTAATATATTATAAACTGGCAGATAAGTCGCTCTACCAAGTTCTTACAGAACTTACCTTTTTGTATAGTAATATTTAAAGATTTAATAGCAATATTTTAAGATATTCAGTGATCGGTTCCGCAAACAATCAAAACAATCACTATTTATGGAAGCGCGGATAACTCGAAAAACAGCGGCACTTGCAATCTTTCTGATCAGTGCATTTCAGACTTACATTTATGCCGGCCGCCCCTCTTCTTGTCAACTATTAATCATCAATTCTTATACCGAAAACTGTCTGTGGAGCGATGACTTTATGGCCCCTGTCTATAAAGAGTTTCGCGTCCAGAACAGCCCGGTTGACATATGTGCCGAGCACATGGAACTGATGGCGACCGTTGTCCCGGATATGCGCAAACAGGTCTTCATGTCCGACAGGCGCTGGATCAGTGCGCAATGCAGGAAAGAAGCGGAGGAAGTGATGCCTTTCCTGTTGATCGGCGGCTATTTCTGGACAGACAGTGAAATAAAGAAACATCTGCTCCCGGTGATCAAAAGCCGCCTGGACGGAGCGTCGCATCCGCACAGAGTGGAAACGACAGCGATGGGGACGCCCCCATCCGTCATCAATTATGCCGACTACGTAGAGAGCGGACTGTTGCTCGGCCTGTGTCCCGACGACACTGTTTTTTGTATGAAGCCCCCCACTTTTTTCGAGCGGAACAAATATTATCTGGCCCTGTTTTTCTCTCTGATGGCACTGGCCGTCATCTATGTGATATGGCTCCGGAGGACGCTGCATGAGAGGAGCAGGCGGCTGGAGATCATGAGGAGCTATAGCAGTCTGGTCGAAAACATGCCCGTTCTCTATGCCCGTGTCGAGCTCATATTCGACCCCGGTGGCCGGATTATCGACTATGTCTACCGGGAAGTGAATCCCACTTTCGAGAAATACATCCTGCCCAAAGAAAAAATACTGGGAAAGAAATACAGCGAACTCAATCCGGATTATTCGCCGGAACTGCCCGACAGGTACAGCGAACTGAATGACAACAGGCAAATAACCTTTCAGTATTATCTGGAGAAGACGAAAACTCATCTGACCGTCATCTCCATACATTCCAAAACGAAAGGCTGCGTCGATGTCTTTGGTGTGGACAATACCGAACTGGTGCTGACGCAGCAAATGCTGAAATCCACCAACCATAAGTTGTCCGCCGCCCTCGACGCTGCCGACATGACCCCTTGGAAATGGGATTTGCGGACCGGCCTCCTCTCGTGCAACGTCAGCCACGACTTGTACGTCACCGAAGAGGAGGTGACGCACAACGGCAACCTGATTATCGTGCCCACCTCCGCCTGTTTCGCGAAAATCTGCGATGAAGATCGCGAACGCGTGCGGGACGCCTTCGAGCGCCTCGCCAATGGCGAAACGCAGAAAATGCGCGAGGAATATCGGGTAGGCAGACAGTGGCTTCCTTCCCCGCAACAGAATGAATGGGTAGAAGTGCGCGCAGCCGTGGACGAGCGCGACGCGAACGGAAAACCGCTGAGCCTTATCGGCACTTCGATGACCGTCACCCAACGAAAGGAAATGGAGGAAGCGCTCGTACAGGCAAAGGTGAAAGCCGAGGAGGCGAACACGCTCAAATCTTCTTTCCTCGCCAACATCAGCCACGAAATACGCACTCCCCTCAACGCCATTGTCGGCTTTTCCTCGCTGCTGGTGTCGGCGGAAAGGGGGATTTCGGAAGAGAAACAGGAATATATCAACATCATTGAAAACAACAACACACTCCTGTTGCAGCTTATCAGCGATGTGCTCGACCTTTCGAAGATCGAAGCCGGAACGATGGAGTTCGACTACGCCCCGGTAGATGTGCACGGCCTGTTTATCGAACTCGAAGATACGTTCCGGTTGAGGAATAAAAAGTCCGGCATCTGTATCTGCTATCACCGCCGGACGACCGAATGTGTCGTAAAGGCGGACCGTAACCGTCTGGTACAGGTGATGATGAATCTGATGAATAATGCCGTGAAGTTTACCGGGGAAGGCAGCATTGAGTTCGGGTTTGATGTGCGCGAAGACGGTTTCCTGCATTTCTATGTCACCGACACCGGTTGCGGGATACCGGAGGAACGGTTGGAAGAAATCTTCGGGAATTTTGTCAAACTCAACAGCTTTGTGCAGGGCACGGGACTCGGACTCACCATTTGCCGGGCAATCGTCGAAAGGATGGGAGGAAAGATCGGTGCTGTCTCACGGCTGGGTCAGGGGAGTACTTTTTGGTTCACGCTGCCTTATACGGCCAACGAAGAGAAGATTTGAAAAGGACGTGGCGTGACGGAAATATACTTGCTTCCCGAAGAATGGGACTTTTTAGTCAGCCCCTTCCCGAAGGGAGGGGAAGCCATGCGGATAGTCAGCTCGAATCAAGGCTCCCCCAAGAAACGGAAGATGAGCCCTACTTGCGCCGGAGTGAGCAGGATGGCTTTCTCGGAATATCCCGTGCGGGCGAGTTCGTTTTGTAGTGCCGTGTTCTTGGCGATCCAGTTGCGGAGAGTGCGGCGTGCGGAGGCGGGCTGTATGTGGGGCAGGTAGAGAGTGGCCAGTTGGCTTTTGCTGTATGCCTGTATGCGGGGCAGGGTTGCATTTTCTTCGGAAGTTGGTTTCATGATTTTTGCTTTCATTGTCTTTTGATATTGCTTTTACTATCTTTTCTATATTTCTTTCTTTCATTTTCGTTGCCAATGTAAAGGTACGCCTTTTTTAGTCGTTTGGTGTTGCTTTGTACAGAAGTCCTTGGAGGCAGTATTTGTGCGAAGCCGTGCCGACTGGTGCTCTTCCGTTACAAGTCGTTACATCGTGTATCCGGACTTTTTTGCCATCGCCTACTTTTGTCACCGTAATCGATTGCACATAGAAAACTTACATCAACCATTAAAAAAAGAAAGGAAAACAACCTTATGCCATTAATTTACAAACCTTACCAGGCGAATATCGCCAACAAAGCGGGACAGAAACTGTATTACCCCCGCCTCGTGAAATTCTCGAAAATGGTCAACACGCAGAAGATGGCGGAGCTGATCGCCGAGAAGGCTTCTCTGACACCGGGTGATGTCCACAACGTGATTCGAAACTTGATGTCCGTGATGCGTGAACAGTTGCTCAACAGCCGCACAGTACGTCTCGAAGGCTTGGGCACATTTACGATGATCGCCAAAGCCGGAGGAAAGGGAGTCGTGTTGGAAAGTAAAGTCAGCAGTTCGCAGATCGTTTCGCTGCGCTGTCAGTTTACTCCCGAATATACCCGTTCTGCCGATGGCATCACTACCCGTGCACTGACTTCCGGAGTAGAATTTGTCCACGTCAAGGACGTAGCGGGCGGCTTTGTGGACGACGATGATAAAAATCATTCGGGAGGCGGAGACACTCCCGGCGGAGGAAGCACTCCCGGAGGCGACGACGATGAGGCTCCGGACCCAACCGTTTAATGAGGCTGAATCGCTGACTCACTAATGCATGATCGGTTCCCTTATTAAATTGCTCCATTCACTCTGTTTTTTAACTCTAAAGAAGGAAGCTATGAAATTATTTTTAGAAAAGTTATTGGATATTTTGGAAGCGCTCTTGCGCTTCCGTCGTCGGAAAGCTAAAAAGACGGGAGATTCATAAACCGACCTCCTCTCTTAAAAACTAGAGAATCCCCTTTTATTTAAAACCGTATCTGTCTATGATATGGGGTTGAATAAAGGGGATTTTTGTATGGGAAAGTAATAGGTAATTGTATAGTAATAGGTAGTGGAATTTAATTCATTTCATTTCTTGTGCGAAATGATTCATACCTGCTCTGAGATGTAGGATTTATGGAAAAGTGTATTATCAAAAAATGGGGTCACCTATACCCCTGTTTGCTACATTATGTTTTTTGAGCCCGATAATGCGGTAGTTGGAGAATTTTGACATCTATAAAAGAATATCCCGGCAGATTGGATAACAGTCAACCGCCCAACCATAAAAAGGGCTGCCCCAATTCTACTTGGGAGCAGCCCTTCTTGCTTTTTCCGGTTTATCTCTAATGCATTTTATTTAATCAGATAGACTTTTTGAAGATAAACCCTTTTGTTGTGTGCTTTTGGGGGATGAGCTACCTTACGGCATTTCTGTTTCCATTTGGAATTTCCGGCTTACCTTCATCAGGTTAATGATGTAAGTCACTACATTTTGAGCTTCCTGCACCATGGTCAGATAAACCATACTTACCCGGATACTGCCCGACTGGCTTTGGATGCGCTGCAACTCTTTGCGTTTCAGTTGCGATAGCTGTCCGTTGAGGTCGTTGGCACGGCGGATTTCCTCTTCCATATTCTGATAATCGTTGTTTTCCAACTTCTTGCGGCATTGCTGAATCAGATAAGTGATGTCCTCGGCCACGTCGCTAAATTCGCCTTTCTGAATGGCGTCGAGCGGGTTGAAGTTGTTGTCGATGTGTTCAAGACACGGTTCGCAGAGGCGCGAGATGCTGTACACCAGTTCGCTGGCGAAGTCGTTGCCTTGATAGTAGTAGAGTCCTTTTTCGAGCACGGTGTTGTTGTCGAGGCGGCACATGGCAACGGTTCCGGTGCGTTTCATCTGCTTGATGAGTTGCTTTTCGAATTTCGTGGAACCCATGGCACGACGCAGTCCGCGCAGGTTTTCGTGTATGAAGGAGGTGACGGTCAGTTCAAAATTCGTTTCGGCGTACTCCAGCACTTTGGCGAGTTCTTCGCGGGTATGTTTACGCATCAGTTGCAGCGCTTCTTCGCTGTCGGCGGTCTGCATGAGTTGTTTCAGCGTTTCGTTGCCTTTTTCTTTCGCCTTGCGTTTCTTGTACATCACCTGGCTGCGGATGAGGATGAAAATCGCTATTCCGATCAGTGCGATGATGGAGATGTTGCCGCCGTAGTGCAGCACGAGGGCTACGAAGAAGCAGATGGTGAAGGCGGCTCCGGCAGTGATGAACCAGCCACCGATGACGCTCAGAACGCCTGTGATGCGGTAAACGGCGGAGTCACGTCCCCAGGCACGGTCGGCGAGCGAAGTACCCATGGCTACCATGAAAGTGACGTAAGTGGTGGACAGCGGGAGTTTCAGCGAAGTTCCCAGTGCGATGAGCAGGCCGGCAAGGACAAGGTTCACGGAGGCGCGGACGAGGTCGAAAGCACCTCCGTCGGCGATGATCGCTTCGTCTTTGCGGAAGCGGGTGTCCAGCCATTTCTTGGTGCTGTCCGGGGTGATGCGTGAGATGCCGTTGGCGAGTGTCATGCTGAAACGGACGATTGTACGGGCTATCGGGGTGCTTCCGAAGGTTTCTTCGCCTTCGTCCTGACGGGAGAGGTCGACGGAAGTTTTGATTACCGCGTGTGCCTTCTTGGAGGTGCAAAGGGCGTAGACCATGATAGCGCCGGCGCCGATGAGGAAGTACCACGGAGTTTTGGCGGGGCCGAGCAGTGAGGTCATCAGAAATCCGTCCGGATTGCCGTTGCCGTTGGCCGTGAAATCCATGAAGGACGAGAAGCCTGCGAGGGGAACGCCGATGAAGTTCACAAGGTCATTGCCGGCAAAGGCGAGGGCGAGGGCGAAAGTACCCATGAGTACTACTACTTTGAAGACATTGATTTTCAGCCAGTGAAGGATCTGCATTAGTATGGTGAAGAATACGAAGAACACACTGATAAGCATCCAAGTGTTGTCCTGTATCCATTGCTTGTTTTCGGGGGTCATGAAGGAACTGTCTTTCAGTCCTTTGATGAGCATGAAATAGATTATGGAGGTGGCGGCCACGCCTCCGAACAGTGCAATGCTGTATTTCATCTTTTTCGTGTAGTTGAACGTGAAGATGACACGGGCCAGCCATTGGACGAGCATACCGAAAAAGAAGGCGATTGCCACGGATACGAATATCGCCATGATGACGGAAAGGGCTTTGTCGGTGTTTATCAGGTCGCCCAACCCGAGGGTGTCGCTGTTACGGACTTTGATGAGGGAGAGGGCGAAGGTTCCTCCCAGCAGCTCGAAGACGAGGGATACGGTGGTGGAGGTAGGCATTCCCATTGAATTGAATACGTCCAGCAGGACAACGTCGGTGAGCATGACGGCAAGCAGGATACACATGATTTCTGCAAAGTAGAAGTGCTCGGGTTGGTAGATGCCGTGCCGGGCAATGTCCATCATGCCGTTAGAGAGCGATGCTCCGATGAATATGCCGATGCCTGCAATAAACAGGATGGTCTTGAAGGAGGCCGCCTTGGCACCTACCGCCGAATTGAGGAAGTTAACCGCATCGTTACTCACACCGACGATCAGGTCGAATATGGCTAGTACGAAGAGGAAAATGATAATGCATAAATAAATTGTCTCCATAAATGTGTGTATGTTATTTCCGCCTGCAAAGGACGGAGTTTGAGGTTGCAGGGGGATGTCATACTTGTTACATTTGTGTTACAACTTTCTTTCTTTTGTCTTGAAACAAAAGAAAGAGACAAAGAAACAAAGAAACAAAGAAAAAATTTGATTATAAGGTGAATTGGTAAAATAATGACTTGACAGTTTATAGTCGGTGGTATCTCC
>OGTL01002906.1_pt1 | contig 12054 bp, 9 predicted proteins | sample 1553601 | NCBI WGS metagenome assembly OGTL01 (sample SAMEA2580112, study PRJEB22360) | human gut metagenome | biome: human gut; feature: human-associated habitat; material: faeces | place: Denmark | collected 2008/2010 | reverse complement strand
AGCAAGTGTTGGATGCGAGCGCGTGGAGCGAACATTCAACACGCCGCGACTAAAATCACAAATATGCCTTATTGGGGGCAACGGCTTCGTCTGTAGTGTATCTAATGAATTAAATAGTAGCTCTCATATATGCCTGCTCATAGAAAAATTCCTGCGAATTTAATGGAGTCTCCTGTGCCTCTGCAATTTCATAATTACCGCGACTGTCCTCCTGTCTCGCTTTTTGGTTATCGCTTAACATCGTGATAAACATCTCTTCTAATTGCATCTTTAAATCTTTATCATAAATTGGCGTCGCAACTTCCACTCGTCTTAACGTATTTCTTGTCATAAAATCTGCAGAAGCTATGTAAACTTTTTCCCGCTCCTGTGTTCCAAAAATATAAATACGGGAATGCTCTAAAAAACGTCCGACAATACTTCGAACCTGAATATTTTCCGTCTTACCTTTTACTCCCGGAATCAGGCAGCAAATTCCACGAATAACCATATCAATCTTTACTCCTGCCTGAGAAGCCTCAATGAGCTTATCAATAATTTTCTTATCGGTAAGAGAATTCATTTTCAAACCAATGTATGCTTCTTTTCCCTCTTTTGCACAGGCAATTTCCTCATCAATCATTGATAATACTTTATTCTGAAGGCATCTTGGCGCAACAAGTAAATGCTGTACATTATCCACAGTTTCTTCCATAGATAATGCCTGGAATACCTTTGCTGCCTCAAGACCAATCTCCACATTAGCTGTCATAAGGGAAAGGTCTGTGTATAATCTTGCTGTCTTTTCGTTATAATTACCTGTTCCAATCTGTGTATAGTATTCTACCTGTCCTTCAGACTTTCTTGTAACAAGACATAACTTTGAATGAACCTTATATCCATCTAAACCATAAATCACACGGCATCCGGCATCCTCAAGCCTTCTGGACCACTCAATATTATTTTCCTCGTCAAATCTTGCCTTTAACTCAACAAGAACGAGAACTTCCTTGCCATTTTCTGCCGCATCAATCAAATATTCCACGATCTTACTATGCTTTGCAACACGGTATAACGTCATCTTGATAGAAATAACTTCTTTGTCATTTGCCGCCTCTCTTAAGAAATTAAGAAATGGCTTCATGCTCTCATAAGGATAGGAAAGCAATTTATCTTTTTCCCTAATCTGTGGAAAAACAGGCTCACCGTCCCTAAACTGTGATGACTTCTGTGGCACTCTTTTCTCGTAAAATAATTCCGGAGTCTTTCTTAATGTATCCTGAATTTCAAACACAAAGGACAAGTCAAGCGGTGCCTGTACCTGAAATACATAATCAGAATCAAGCTCCAAATAATCACAGAGAACATCTACGATTTCTCCGTCCATCTCTCTTGTAAGCTCTAAACGAACAGGTGCCAGCTTCTTTCTGCGCTTAATCAATTCTGCCATAAAATCTCTGTAATCAAGGTCTTCGTCATATAATGCATCTGCGTCAATATCTGCATTTCTCGTCACACGAATTAAAGACTTTGCCTTAATATTATAACGCTCAAACACTTCTGGAATATAATGTAAAATCAATTCTTCTGCCAGCATATAGGTTCCTGCTGTTGGCAGCTCAACCAAACGCTTAAATCCTGTGTTACTACATGGAATAATACCAAGCTTTTCCTTTCCACTTTTCGTCTGCAATACTACGACTGCATAAATTTCATTATTCTTTAAAAATGGAAATGGCTGTCTCTTTCCTACAATTGTCGGTGAAATAACTGGTGCAATCTCATTTAAAAAATATTTCTCAAGATACTCACTCTCTTTTTTTGAAATCTTACGAAAATCAACCAGTCTTACTCCATAGTCCTCAAGCTGACCCATAATCGCATCATAAACTGCATCCTTTCTGCGATTTAACTTCATTACTTGATGTAATACCGCTTCTATCTGCTCCTTTGCCGTCATTTTTGTTTTATTATCACGAATCTTACCTCCAAGCAACATCTGGTCAACTAAAGAACCAACGCGCACACGGAAAAATTCATCTAAATTACTCTGGTAAATAGAAGCAAATGTGAGTCGTTCACATAATGGTACTTTCTTATTTTCGGCCTCTTCTAATACTCTCTCATTAAACTTCAGCCAAGATAATTCCCTGTTCATATATACCTGCTGGCTCATTTGCTATTTCCCTCCATAAAAATCTTATTGTATTTTTCATCTTTTTATCTTATAACTGGGTCATAATAACATAGAGAAGTAAAATCTGGCATTGAGCTTCCGTAAAATGAAAGTAAAATAACAATTCTGATTTGCCGCAGGCAAAGAGACGCTCGCAGTAAATAAAATAACCTATATTTGTGGCCTTGGAGCAAAGTTTGGATACGAGCGTGTATAAGCGAGTATTCAAACCGCAGCGGCTAAAGTCACAAATATAGGTTATTTTATTTACTGCGAGCTGTCTTTGGCTGCCTATGCAAACTCAGAATTTATTTTGAGAAAGATTTGAGAGAGGAATAGCCTCTCTTTGAGGGCGTTTTGCCTGCGGCAAATTACTATTTTAACAAATGCAATATCGCTTCTAATACTCCTCCCGCCACACATCTTGCCTTATCCGATATATGATAGCAGTTCTCCTGTTCCTTCACACGCGGGTCTACATCAGCAATTTTTAATCCTTTTTTTACATCATATCCCTCGCGAATCATACCACGAATCACTCCGCTTATGAGTGTCTTTACTGGTGTTCCTTCGATATCTGCAAGTATATCTCCTGCTTCCACGATTTCACCTATCTGTCTTAAAATGTGTAACTTTCCTGTAGCCGGTGCATGAATAACACGTTCTTTTGCATAACCTCCTATCATTCCGGGAATTCCAGTATTCGGAGCTGCTTCTCCCTCATAAATTACTCTGCCAAGATTGTGGCCTCTTTGCGTTTCAATTACTGCGTCCACATCTTTTCCGGCACAAAATCCCGGTCCAACTCCGATAACTGCAGGGGCATCCGTTATCTTCGTTCCAAGATTTCTTTTTGCTAAAATAGCATCTACCACAACAGGCGGCTGTACTTCCTGTATCATACTTCCATTTTCATCAATCATTACGGGAATCTGTCCCTGTCCATAAATAGCAAATGCGTCCTCTAAGGATTCTGCTCTTTTGGCTGTTACTCCTTCCACCTCAACTTTTTTATCAAAAACTGCCTCACAAAAACTAATGGTTCGACGAATGCAGCTTGGATTCGCAATTTCAAGTACTAACACCGAAAAACGACTCTGATATAATTTATAAATTGTTCCTGTCGCAATATCTCCTCCACCACGAACAATAATTAAATTCTTTTTCCATTCTTCAAATGTATACATGCATTCTTCCTCTTTTTTTATCCTTATTAATCATTTTCTATTAAATTTCCTTTCGTAAAAAATTCAACAATTAAGTTGCCGAAATTTTTCATTTATTTCCCTGAAAATTTTACAAATATTTTGTTTCTAGTTTTTCTATGCTATAATCAGAATAAACTTACTTTTTATCAAAATTACAAAACGGTAATCAGACAACATTAACTATACTATTGAATAGAATCCCGGTCAAATATTTACTTTCAAATATTTGCACAAAATAGTAAAATATGAAGTTTCTTATTTTTTAAGGAGTTTTTTATTATGAACAAATATTTTTTTAACCACGACCTTTCTCCGCTGCTTGGTCTTGCTGACAGTCAAATTATCACTTTTATCGGGGGTGGGGGAAAAACTTCTCTTATGAATACTCTTGGAAAGGAATTTGCAAGCCACGGATATCCAACACTTCTCACAACTACAACGCATATTATGAAGCCAGATTTTCTTTCTGATGAATCTTATATTGAAAATGAGGATTTAGGACAATTAGCCAATATTTTCACTAATTTAAAAAAGAATACTCTTCCACTCGCCGCTTTAGGAATTCCTGAAAAAGTGGTAAACAGTAACATAAAATGGCGAAGTCCTTCTTCGGATTTCTGCGAAAAAATCGCTGAGTTTTCCAAAAAGTTTTCTACAAAAAATCCTTATAAATTTTTAAAAATCTTATGTGAAGGAGATGGTTCAAAAAGACTTCCTATCAAACTACCAAAGGATGGGGAACCCGTCTTTTTTCCAAAAACAGATACCGTAATCGGCGTAATCGGACTTTCCTGCCTCGGAAAACCAATAAAAGAAACACTTTTTCGTTACGAACTACTTCCGAATCTTACTTCTTTAGATAATTATTTTATGAAATCATTGCAGTCTGCAGACATCGTTACTACTGACTTTTTATACCGACTGTGCCTTTCCGAAAAAGGGCTTCGCAAAAATATTACTTCCCAGAAATTTTGTATCATCTTTAATCAGGCAGATATACTCGATGAAAAAGCACTCGCAGAAGTGATTACTTTAAGAAATCAACTACAAACTAAGGGAATTTGCCCTCATATCATATCTGTAAAAAACAACTATATCATAAACTAAATAGGAATTTACCGGGGTGAGTAAACAGACGAAGTCTAAGAATCAAATCATCTATATTTGTGCTTTTCGTCGCCACGAGAAGTCGTCTTCTAAGAAAAGGCCGACATGAAGAGTTATTGATTTTGACTCAGTTGTACAAAACACAAAGTCGTCAAAATCAATAACTTTTCATGTCGGCCTTTTCTAATATTTTATTATAGTCTCGTAGCTCCCAGACCACAAATATAGATGATTTGATTCTCGGACTTCTGTTTCCTGGCTGCCCGGGCAAATTAGTGGAAAGATTTGTGGAAGAAATCAGGAGGGATAGAAATAATCCGGGAAATCAAATCTTACAAGATTGACACACAATTAATAAGAAAAAGGAGTATATTATCGGTGAACTATTACCAATAATCCATTCTCAGCAAAAACAACTCCACCGAAAGCCAAAACATTCTGGCGATTCCTCAAATCATTCCAACAATAAATAGCAATTTTTCTCCCACAGCCAAAGCCAGCCCCCGAAGAGAGTCTCCCTTGCCTGCGGCAAATTCCTATTTATCCAGTAACTCTTTTTCGTCTACTCCCTCTAACACTGGAGCATCCTCTGGTAAGAATTCAATTACTCCCTTATCGAGACGGCCGATTCTTGCCTGAGAATAAACATAATATCCAGCATCTTCAAGTCTCTTTCTTCCTTTCTGGAAAGACTTTTCAATTAAGATTCCAATACCGGATAATTCTGCTCCGGATTCTTTTATGAGGCGGCTGGCTCCCATAGCGGCTTCTCCATTCGCAAGGAAGTCATCAATTAATAAAACCTTATCAGATGGATCAATGTAATCTTGATATAATGTCAGCTCATAGCTTGTTCCCTTTGTGAAAGAAGTTACTCTTGTCTGATATACCTTTCCATTTAAGATTTTGGAAGTCTGTTTCTTTAAAATAATCATAGGAACATCAAGATATTTTGCTGTCATTAATGCAGGGGCAATTCCTGAACTTTCGATTGTAAACACTTTTGTGATTCCGCAGTCTTTGAAATGCTCTGCGAAATCTTTTCCCAGAGCATCCATAAATTCAGAGTCTACCTGATGGTTGATAAAACTATCTACCTTTAATACAGTCTTTCCTAATGCTTTTCCATCTTTTTTAATTCTTTCTTCCAGTAATTTCACTTTTTTCACCTCATATTATGTTTATTATGTTCTTTTTCAAGATTTATTTTATCCTCTTTGTAATCCATATCTGATAACTCTTTTTCAGATACATACACTTTATGTACCAGTTCAGGATGCTGCCTGGCAACCCGCTTTCCTCCCTTGTCTCCCGTGAGTGCCATGAGTTCATCAAATAGTTGTTTGGGAAATATTACGGGATTTCCCTCTCTTTTCTTTGTTGCACACATATGGATACCTTCCGGATTTGTATAAAAGCTTTTAAAAAGCTCCTGCATACTTTCTTTTTGTAATAATGGCTGATCACAGACCATGAAACAGCAGCCAGCATATTCTTCATAATCTTTTTGCTGCTTTAAATAGCGGATTCCCAAATGAATGGATTCAGAAATCCCCCGCTCTGGATGTGCGTTCCATACGATACTCATCGAAGGAACATTCTCCTTTACATACTGTATGACTGGCTCATATCTGGTTGCGATAATTTTCATTTCTGCCTGACAGGAAGCCACCAAATCTACTGTGTAAGTAAAAAGTGGTTTATCCAGAAAAGATTCTAATAATTTATTAGAACCAAATCTTTCGCTATAACCGGAGGCCATTATTATGATAGCAATTTTTTTATTCTGCGTATTCTCTCCCATTCCTCTACGCTTCTTCTTTATCTAAAAGTCCCATCAGAACCTGTTCCGCTGTAATCGGAAGTGTGCGAAAACGAAGTCCTGTTGCATTATACACAGCATCTGCGATTGCCGGTGCCGGTGTATTGATTACGATTTCTCCGATAGACTTCGCTCCGAACGGTCCTGTCGGCTCATAGCTGCTCTCGAACTCTACGCGGATTGTTCCAACATCAAGACGAGTCGGGATCTTATACTGCATCAGGGAATTGCTGAAGTTCTTTCCCTTTTCGTTATATACAATATCTTCATACAGTGCCATACCGATTCCCTGTGCGATTCCGCCTTCCACCTGCACACGTGCAAGGTTCGGATTTATAACTGTTCCGCAGTCTACGACTGCTACGTAATCGATCAGTTCAAGTACACCTGTCTCTTTGTCGATCTCAACTTCTGCCATACCAACCATGAATGGCGGTGGAGATACCGGTGAGGAAAATGCTTCGCTTGCGGAAAGTGGTGCGTTGCTGAAGCACATTACATTATTTCCAATCTGACTTCTTGAAATCTGCTTTCCTGTTGCCAGCTCTGTTACATATTCTCCATCGAAATCTACATCTTCCGGCTTGCATCCGAGATACTCTGCTCCACGCTCGCAGATTTTCTTACGAAGGGATTCACAAGTCTTAACAACAGCCTGTCCTGTTACATAAGTTGTACTGGATGCATATGAACCACAGTCGTATGGAGAGATATCTGTATCTACTCCGAATACAACAACTTCTTCCGGTTTACATTCAAGACACTCTGCTGCCATCTGGGCAAGGATCGTATCGCATCCTGTTCCCATATCAGTAGCTCCAATGATCAGACTGTAGAATCCGTCATCATTTACTTTGATTTCAACCGCACCTGTATCTACTGCTGAGATTCCAGATCCCTGCATGGACATTGCAACTCCGACACTGCGGACTTTTCCATTTCCCATATCACGGTATGGATACTTTTCATCCCAGTTGATCATTTCTTTTGCTCTGGCAAGACATCTGTCGAGTGTACAGCTGTTTGTAACTTCGCCATAATAAGCCGGCATCTTATCGCCCTGGCGTACCATGTTCTTCTCACGAAGCACTGTCGGGTCCATTCCGAGAACTTCTGCAAGTTCATTTACAGCTGATTCTACAGCGAACTGTCCCTGTGTTGCTCCGTATCCACGGTAAGCTCCAGCTGACATTACATTTGTGTAAACAACGTCATATGTAAAGCGGAATGCCTCTGCCTTTCCATAAAGCGGAATAGACTTGTGACCGGAAAGACCTACGGTTGTCGGTCCGTGCTCACCAAATGCTCCAGTGTTGGAAAGTGTATAGAGATCGATTGCTTTAATATTTCCTTCTTTATCTGCTCCCAGACGTACATGAAGTTCCATCTCATGACGCGGTGAAGAAGCGATCAAAGACTCTTCTCTTGTGTAAATGATCTTCGCCGGTTTTCCTGTCTTCCATGTGACAAGTGCCGGATAAACTTCGGAAACTACAGTCTGCTTCGCACCGAATCCTCCACCGATTCTCGGCTTGATCACACGTACTTTGCTCTTCGGAATATCGAGTGCATGAGCAAGGATTCTTCTTGCATGGAACGGAACCTGTGTAGATGAAACGACATTTAATCTTCCGTATGCATCTAAATATGTATAAGTACGGAAAGTCTCCATCATCGCCTGCTGGTTCGCCTTTGTATGATAAACGCGATCGATCACGTGATCACATTTTGCAAGAACTGCTTCTACGTCTCCATCTCCACATACATCATGTGCACAGAGATTTCTCTTGTTGTCTGCGCCAACCGGGCAGAGGCTTCTCCAGTTATCTTCCGGATGCACAAGGATTGGATTATCCTTTGCTGTACGGAAATCAAGAACCGGTTCAAGGACCTCATACTGGATCTTCACAAGCTTCATCGCTTTCTTAACTGCTTCCTCTGAAGTTCCTGCCACGATTGCAGCTGCATCTCCAACGAAACGTACTCTCTGGTCAAGGATCAGACGGTCATACGGACTTGGTTCCGGATAGGTCTGACCAGCCATTGTAAATCTCTTATCCGGACAATCTTTATATGTAAGAACACATTCGATTCCAGGTACAGCCTCGGCACGAGCTGTATTAATATCCTTAATTAATGCATGCGCATATGGACTTCTGATCACTTTAACAATCAGACAGTCTGACGGTGCAAGGTCATTTGTATAAACACTTTTTCCTGTAACAAGTGCAGCAGCATCTTTCTTTACAACAGGACGGTTTACAATCTTCAGGGATTCTATAGCTTCTCCTTTTTCCTGATTGCTGTGGACAAATTCCGGTTTCTCAGGAATCAGATTCTGAACTTTATCTATTCTTTCCATTCTTACTCCTCCCCGCCCATTTTCTTTACTGTAATGTTAACTGCTGTATTTCTGACTTCCATATATTTCTGGATTGCACGAAGCTGTCCCATGTATCCTGTACAGCGGCACAGATTTCCTGCCAGATATTCTTTGATTTCTTCTATAGAAGGGTTCTTCAATTCACGGAACATTGCGAGCACGTTCATAATGAATCCCGGGGAACAGAATCCACACTGCTCTGCACCTTCCTGTGCAAGAAATGAGCCGAATTCTGCTGCTTCTTTCTCCACACCCTCAAGTGTTGTCACTTCATGTCCGTCAATGCTTGCTGCAAGAACAGAACAGGACAAACGGGATTTTCCATCGATCCATACTGTACACAAACCACAGTTTGTTGTCTCGCATCCACATTTCACACTCTTACATCCAAGATCACGCAGAAGGTTCAAAAGGACTGTATCTGCAGCGATCTCTGTACTTACTTTCTTTCCATTCAGGGTAAACTGTACTTCCATCCTATTTCTCCTCCGCATTATATTCATCTAAAATTGAGCGCATCTCTCTGCGAAGCAGGACCTCCGCAAGGTGCTGTCTGTACTCCGCACTTCCGCGCATATTGCTTCCATAAGTAAATTCTGCTGCCACACGTTTTGCATACTCTGTGAGCTGCTCGTCTGTAGCATCTTTCGGGATCTCCCACTGCTTTTCAAGCAATGCCGCTTTCATCGGTCTTGCTCCTACCGAAAAGAACCAGGACTCCTGACCTCTGTAAATTCCTGTTACGACAGAACATGTCAGTACCGGAAAATCTGTCTTTGTCTGACGAATTGATTCGTAACGGAATTTTCTCTTGCTCTTTCTGACGATCACAGATACAAGAATATCCTTATCTGCTTTTCTGTTTACAAACTCAGAAAGTCGAACAGTTCCTCCATTATATAATTCCACAAATGTATCCAGTGCCAGTAATGCAGTCAGCACATCAGAAAATCCGTATCTTCCATAGATACTGCCTCCAACTGTTGCCTGATTTCTAAACTGAACTCCAACAATATGACGAAGGCTTTCTGCAATTCCGTCCCCATAGAATTTTCTCAGCCCCTCATGCTCTTCCAGCTGGCGCAGTGTACACATTGCTCCAATGCGGAATACATGGTCTGTCTCCTCAATCTCATTCAAACCAAGTTCCGACATATCAATGATTGTCTTCACTCTTGCATTTCCTAATCTCATCCACATCATGCCGCCCATGATACGACTGTTTCTTGCCTGATTCAGCTCGTAAGCCTCCTCCAGTGTCTTAACTTTCACGTAATTACCGATTGTTAACACAGTAGGTCTCCTTCCTATCCACATACCTTTTCCAAGAATCGCGGTTCTCATCCTCGCAATTTTCTCTTGTTATCTTATGTCGTTTCTTGCGATTGTTTTTCAAAAAACAAACATACAAGCATAAAAAAAGTGCAAATGAAACAACTTTGTCATTCACACATCTAGCGAATTAATGATATCATATATATAAGAAAAAAGTCAAAAAATCGGTTATACTTTATTATAATCAATTTTTATAAGGTGTACTTATAACACGAGTACTATAAATAAGAAAGAAATCCAGAAACCATGTTGACATCATTGTACCCTCGGTGTTATTATTTGCTTAAACACGGAAACGTAGATAGAGGTTGCATTTTTCATAAGTAAGGTGACGGATGTGTCAGGAACAGAAGAACTCATCGGAAAGGGAAAGATGCCGAAAGGGTAAGAATCCTGAGTTCTTGTTCTTGGGCATGACGTGAATAGCGGCATGACTGTCATCGCAAGATGGAGAGCTATCTGAATTATACATAATGTATATTTGGGGACGGCGCATCTTGCCGTTTCTTTTATGTTTATTTACAGTTTACGCATTCTTGCATAGATGTATATTAAACAGTTACTGCTCATGGCTATTATAATTATCGTTCACAAGGAACTTATGCGCAATAACCTGCTATGACCAGTAATACTTTGTTTCACCATGTTGAAGGAGGATAAAAAGAATGGCAATTTTTAAAGGCGCAGGTGTAGCGATCGTTACTCCGATGAAAGAGAATCTTGAGGTCAATTATGACAAATTAGATGAGATGTTAGAGGAGCAGATTGCAGGCGGAACAGATGCGATCGTCATCTGTGGAACAACAGGTGAATCCGCTACTATGACAGAGGAAGAACATGCAGCAACAACCCGTTTTGCAATTGAGCGTGTGAACCACCGTATCCCGGTCATCGCCGGAACAGGTTCTAATTGTACAAGAACAGCGATCCAGTTGTCCAAAGAAGCTCAGGAAGATGGAGCTGACGGACTTCTGCTCGTTACACCATATTATAATAAAGCAACACAGAACGGACTGATTGCTCATTACACAGCTATTTGTAATGAAGTAAATATTCCGGCGATTCTGTACAATGTACCAAGCCGTACAGGATGTGGACTTCAGCCACAGACAGTTGCAACACTTGTGAAAGATGTTGAGAACATCGTAGGTATTAAAGAAGCATCTGGAAATATCAGCACAGTTGCACAGATCCTGCATCTTTGTGATGGCAACGTTGATCTTTACTCAGGAAATGATGATCAGGTTGTACCGCTTCTCGCACTTGGCGGAATCGGAGTTATCTCCGTTCTCTCCAACGTAGCTCCGGCTTACGTGCATGACATGTGCTACAAATTCTTCTCAGGAGATATCGCAGGTAGCCGCAAGATGCAGTTAGATGCACTTCCACTGGTTGATGCTCTCTTCTGTGAAGTGAACCCGATCCCGGTTAAGGCTGCTCTTAACATGATGGGAAAAGAAGTTGGAACTCTTAGAGCACCTCTGACAGAGATGGAAGATGCACATAAAGAAGTTCTGAAAAAAGCAATGATGGATCTTGAAATTCTGTAAGAGAACAAAGAAAGGAAGAAGTGATTTTGAGGTCGCTTCTTCCTTTTTTATAATTGCCTGATCCAGCGTTTCTCTTGGTATTAACATCACATCATATCGCCCGTAACCGCTTTCTCTGTTGAACTTTACTTCATAACGATCTCTTAATTCTACCAAAAGTCCCAGAACGAATCCATGATAAAAACGCTCCGGCTGCCTTTTTCCTGCCGGATGTCTTCCTGTATCAAAACTGCTAAATGTAGCTAGTGCAACTTCATTCATATAAGTATTCATCTCTTTCACATTCCCCCGAAGCATCGCTTTGATAAATGCGTTATAATTTGATTCAGAATTAGAGAACCATCCTTGAAACATTTCTTGAATTTTCTTTATTTTTTTCTTGACATTCATTACTCCATAAGGTATACTTAACAAGTCGCTTGAGTTAAGCGACAACTGAATAGGGGATTGGTCAAATGGTATGATAGGGGTCTCCAAAACCTTTGGTGGGAGTT
>OGTL01002899.1_pt1 | contig 12083 bp, 10 predicted proteins | sample 1553601 | NCBI WGS metagenome assembly OGTL01 (sample SAMEA2580112, study PRJEB22360) | human gut metagenome | biome: human gut; feature: human-associated habitat; material: faeces | place: Denmark | collected 2008/2010 | reverse complement strand
ACCTCCACAAGCGATAAACAAAAATATCCCCCGGCTGTTACATAGGCAACTTAAACATATTAACCTAAACATAAAAATTATGGCTAGAGAAAGTGTAAAAATCCTACAAGGGAAATTGGATGTAGAAAGTTTGATTTCACAGTTGAACGCAGCATTAGCTGAGGAATGGTTAGCATACTACCAGTATTGGGTAGGTGCATTAGTAGTGGAAGGCGCTATGCGTGCCGATGTACAAAGTGAGTTCGAGGAACATGCCGAGGAGGAACGCCGCCATGCACAACTACTCGCCAACCGTATCATCGAGTTAGAAGGAGTTCCGGTACTGGACCCTCAAAAATGGTTCGAACTAGCCAGATGCAAATATGATGCTCCGCAAGAGTTTGATTCAGTAAGTTTATTGAAAGACAATGTGGCTTCCGAACGTTGTGCAATCATTCGTTACCAAGAAATCGCCGACTTTACTAACGGGAAAGATTTTACCACCTGTGACATCGCAAAACATATTCTTGCTGAAGAAGAAGAACATGAACAGGATTTGCAGGATTATCTGACGGATATTGTCAGAATGAAGAAATCATTTCTCGAAAAGTAAATTCTAATTTAATAATGATTAGGTAAGAGAGGGGCATCCATTTACAGGATATACCCTCTTTTATGTATATAGTACGATAAAAACAAAACTATTTTAGAGTAAATCAAGAAGAAATCTTTCTTTTTTCGTATTTTTGTCCCAATATGCACGTTTAATCCAAATAGGTAACGAACATTTGCGAAGAGAATGAAAGTAATTGATTTAATAAATAACAGCAAAAAAACAGCCTTTTCTTTCGAAATCCTCCCTCCACTGAAGGGTACGGGGATTGAAAAGTTATATCAAACAGTCGATACGCTCCGGGAATTTGACCCGAAATATATCAATATCACCACGCATCGCAGCGAATACGTATATAAAGACCTCGGCAACGGCCTGTTTCAACGGAACCGTTTGAGAAGACGTCCGGGAACTGTCGCTGTGGCTGCTGCCATTCAGAACAAATATAATATCACCGTAGTTCCGCATATTCTGTGCAGTGGTTTCACACGCGAAGAAACTGAATATGTACTGCTTGATCTCCAGTTTCTGAATATCACCGACTTGTTGGTGCTGCGCGGAGACAAGGCGAAGCATGAGTCTGTATTTACTCCGGAAGGCGACGGATACCACCACGCCATTGAATTGCAGGAGCAAATCAACAACTTCAATAAGGGAATCTTTGTAGACGGTTCGGAGATGAAAGTCACCGCCAGTCCGTTCTCTTATGGCGTAGCTTGTTATCCGGAGAAGCATGAAGAAGCTCCCAATATAGAATCCGACCTCTATTGGCTGAAAAAGAAAGTGGAAGCAGGTGCAGAATATGCCGTGACGCAACTATTTTATGATAATAAGAAATATTTCGAATTTGTGGAACAGGCAAAGGCGGCGGGTATCAACATCCCTATCATTCCGGGAATCAAACCTTTCAAAAAACTATCCCAATTAAGCATGATTCCTAAGACATTTAAAGTGGACTTGCCGGAAGATTTAGTAAAGGAGGCCTTAAAATGCAAAAACGATGCTGAAGCCGAACGGGTCGGTATCGAATGGTGCGTGACACAATGCAAGGAATTGATGTCCCACGGAGTCCCAAGTATTCATTTCTACTCTATCGGAGCAGTAGACAGTATCAAAGAAGTAGCCAAAATCATTTATTGATATGTTTTTTAGAGACGTAATCGGACAAGAAGAAATCAAGCAACGGCTCATTCAGGAAGTGAGAGAGGGACGGATTCCGCACGCCCAGCTCATCTGCGGCCCGGAAGGAGTCGGAAAAATGCCGTTAGCTATTGCTTACGCACGTTATATCAGCTGCACCAACCGGGGCGAGACTGATGCTTGCGGCGTCTGTCCGTCCTGCGTAAAATTCAATAAGCTGGTACATCCGGACGTACATTTTGTTTTCCCTATCGTCAAAAGTGCGAAGGGGAAAAAGGAGGTATGCGATGATTATATCGCCGACTGGCGGCCGTTTGTTATCAACAATCCCTATTTCAATCTCAATCACTGGCTGAACGAAATGGACGCCGAAAACTCGCAAGCATTGATTTATGCCAAAGAGAGTGACGAGATATTGAAGAAGCTCAGTCTGAAATCCAGTGAAGGCGGATTTAAGATTACGATTGTATGGCTACCGGAAAAAATGCACCCGGTATGTGCCAATAAATTGCTGAAATTACTGGAAGAACCACCCGAGAAGACGGTTTTCCTGCTTGTATCGGAAGCGCCGGATATGATTCTGCCGACTATTCTGAGCCGTACACAGCGTATGAATGTTCGGAAGATTGACGAAGCCAGTATCGACCGGATATTACAGTCAAAATATAGCATTCAGCCTGCCGACAGTCTTTCCATTGCCCACCTGGCAAACGGTAATTTTATAAAAGCGCTTGAAACAATTCATCTGAACGAGGAGAACCAACAGTTCTTTGATTTATTCGTCAGCCTGATGCGGTTGTCTTATCAACGGAAAATCAGGGAGATGAAGATGTGGAGCGAGCAAGTGGCAGGTATGGGACGCGAACGGCAGAAGAACTTTCTGGAATATTGCCAGCGCATGATCCGGGAGAACTTTATCTTCAACCTGCATCAACGCGACCTTACTTATATGACTATCAACGAACAGAATTTTGCAATCCGCTTTGCTCCTTTCGTCAACGAACGTAACGTCATGGGTATCATGGACGAGCTAAGCGAAGCACAACTGCATATTGAACAGAATGTAAATGCTAAAATGGTATTTTTCGACTTCTCATTGAAGATGATCGTACTGTTGAAGCAATAATAAATATATAAACTATGGAATATAAACTTCATAATGGGAGCGGCAGCCTTTGTTGCAAAGGATGCTCCCGCCAAGATAAAAAGCTGAACACCTACGATTGGCTGGCAGACATACCGGGCAATGCGGAAGAAAGTGATATGGTAGAGGTACAATTCAAAAATACCCGCAAAGGGTATTATCGCAACAGCAATAAAATCAAACTGGAAAAGGGAGACATTGTTGCCGTTGAAGCTGCCCCCGGACATGACATTGGCGTAGTAACCCTTACCGGCAGACTTGTCCCCCTGCAAATGAAGAAAGCCAACTTCAAAGCGGATGCGGAAATCAAACGAATCTACCGGAAAGCCAAACCGGTGGACATGGAGAAGTTCAACGAAGCAAAAGATAAAGAACACGCTACCATGATCCGTGCACGCCAGATTGCATTGAACTTGAATCTGAACATGAAAATCGGAGATGTGGAATATCAAGGAGACGGTAACAAGGCTATCTTCTATTACATCGCCGACGAACGGGTAGACTTCCGCCAACTGATTAAGGTATTAGCCGAAGCTTTCCGAGTACGTATCGAGATGAAGCAGATCGGTGCCCGTCAGGAAGCCGGACGTATCGGTGGAATCGGTCCTTGCGGACGTGAACTTTGTTGTGCTACCTGGATGACGAGTTTTGTTTCCGTATCTACCAGCGCCGCACGTTTCCAGGATATCTCACTCAACCCCCAGAAACTTGCCGGACAGTGTGCAAAACTGAAATGCTGCCTGAACTACGAAGTAGACTGTTACGTAGAAGCACAGAAACGTCTGCCTTCTAAAGAGATTGAGCTGGAAACCAAGGATGGTACTTTCTATTTCTTCAAGGCCGACATCCTCAGCAACCAAGTTTCTTATTCTACAGATAAGAACTTCCCTGCCAACTTAGTCACTATTAGCGGGAAACGTGCTTTTGAAGTGATCGGCATGAATAAGAAGGGTATGAAACCGGACAGCCTGCTTGAAGAAGAAAGGAAAGCGGAGCCGAAGAAACCGATAGACTTGTTGGAACAGGAAAGTGTAACCCGTTTCGCCCGTAGCCGTAATAACAGTAAGGAAGGAAATAACGCCAACCGAAACAAGAAAAAGAAAAAAGGAACTCCCAACAACAACCGACCGCAACAACAAGTAGAAGGGACTAATCGTCCGCAGCAACCGCAACGGGAAAACGAGGGTCGTCCACAACCTGCGGAAAACGGAAACAGAGGAGATCGGGAAAACAGACCAAGAAATAATAATAACAACCGGAACAGAGGACAAAACCAGGGACGGAATAATGAGAACAGACGTCCGGAGAGAAGACAGGAACGGCCACAAAACCAGGAACGCCCGCAAGGTCAGGAACGTGAACGCCCTGCAAGACCAGAACCCAGACCGGAAAGATACCCAAATCAAGCGAAACCGCAAAATAATGAAAAGCCTTCTCAGGAATAGTTTATTCTGTCTGCTCGGTATTTGCCTAATGGCTGCCTGCAATGAGAATACCGTGTATCACTCCTATCAGTCCCTTCCCGACGAAGGGTGGGGAAAGAGTGATACACTCTCTTTTCTGATTCCTGTCACCGACAGTATTCCGCCTACACTCAGATTATTCGCGGAGGTTCGCAACAGAACAGATTACCCTTATCATAACCTGCATCTATTTATCAGTCAAAACCTGCAAGACTCTACGGTATGGCGGACGGATACTATTACTATAAACCTGGCTGATTCCACGGGAAGGTGGATCGGAAATGGTTGGGGAAGTATCTATCAATCAGCGGTCTTTATCAAATCCGTACGTCCTTTGTATCCTGCTAATTACACCTTCAAAATTATGAACGGGATGAAAGATGAGAAGTTGTCCGGAATCAATGACATTGGTATCCGAATTGAAAGACAGGAGAATTAGAAAATAAACGAACTAGAGTCTCCTGCCGCGCCCTGCATCTATCCGCAGGAAAATAAACAGCAATATCGTAAATCCCCATAAAGAAGAACCTCCGTAACTAAAGAAGGGTAATGGGATACCAATTACAGGAGTCAGCCCTAACACCATCCCTATATTGATAAATAGGTGAAAGAGGAAAATACTCACGACCGAATACCCATATACGCGACCGAAAGCAGACGGTTGCCTTTCGGAAAGGAATATCAATCTCAATATCAAAATAAGAAAAGCCAGCAAGACCGCGGCCGAACCTACAAACCCTTGTTCCTCTCCCACCGTACAGAAAATGAAGTCGGTATCCTGCTCAGGGACGTATTTCAATTTGGTTTGCGTTCCGTTCAAAAAGCCTTTCCCTGTCAATCCGCCGGAACCGATAGCAATCTTGGACTGGTTTACATTGTAGCCGGCACCGGTTAAATCTTCTTCCAAACCCAATACTACTTTAATACGGATTTGCTGATGCGACTCTAATATATTATCGAAGACATAGTTACTGGAATATAAGAATCCAATGGAGCCGATTGAGAATAAAGCAATCAGGAAATAAGAGCGCTGACGCTCGCTCAATGCCAAGTAAATCAAATAACCTACCACAACGACACAAAGCCCCCACTGCACCCAGACCAGACTGAAATGGATCCAATATTCGGATATCAGATAAGCGATAAGCAAGACAATCAAACTTCCTCCGATAATATTCCGGGCAGGTTCCCACCGCTTGCGGTATACCCACACCATACCACCGGCAAATAATAAGATCAGCAGCAACACAATAAACTCTCCCAACGGAGTCGGTGTATCGGCTATGAATACTTCATCGAAGCGGATGCCTACCACAAAATAGATGACCGCACATACCCCCGAAAAAAGTACCACACCCGGCATTCCCTCCCGGTAAAGCACCAAGAAGAAAGCAAGATAGACCAAGGCAGAACCTGTCTCCCGCTGACCGATAATCAACAACATCGGAAGGAGGATAATAAAACCCAGTACCAGAGCACATTTCTCTTTCTTTATGCTGAATGAATAGGAGTTTATATATTTGGCCAATGCCAATGCGGTAGCAAACTTGGCAAATTCGGCTGGCTGCAGGCTGACAGGCCCCATTACCAACCAAGAACGGGAGCCTTTGGTATCCGGCGCGATAAAAATAGTAACGATAAGCAAAATTATCATTCCTATATATATAATGTACGCGAACATATCATACATCCGGTCTTCCAGCATCAGCAAAACAAATCCCAGACCAAAGGAGCAGATAATCCATACAAACTGCTTTCCGGCACGGGTAGAGAAATCAAAGAAGTCACGATCGCCATAGTCATAGCTGGCACCGCAAACGCTGAACCATCCGCCGACAATCAAAAGCAGATAGATACCAATCGTTACCCAATCCAGTGTTTTCCACAAACTATCGTTCCTCGTTACCATATAAGATGATTCTGTTACTGATTTCTTCTGCTCTTAACTCATTCTCGGGCGACAACTTCCCTTTCATATATTGTTCCATCATCAATGCACCGATCGGCACTCCATAAGTCGCTCCCCAACCTCCATTCTCTACATATACGGCAATGGCGATCTTAGGCTGGTTCATCGGAGCAAAGCCCATAAACACCGAATGGTCATGTCCGCGATTCTGCGCTGTTCCTGTCTTTCCGCAGGCTTCAAGTTCCGGCACCATCACGGACAGCATACGGCAAGTACCTCCGGTGGCAGCAGCACGCATTCCTTCTACCACAGATTCATAATGTCTTCGCTCTATGGTTGTGTTGCGTGGATGTCGATAAATGCTATCCAACTGCGCATCCTGAATTTCCTTCACAATATGTGGTGTTGTAAAATGTCCGCGATTGGCAATCGTTGCCCCTAAGTTAGCTATCTGAAGAGGGGTAGACAGAATTTCACCTTGTCCGATGGAGATACTGATGACCGTCAGTCCGTTCCAGTGTCCACGATAAGCCTTGTCATAAAATTGCGCGTTCGGTATCAAGCCCCGTTTCTCTCCGGGCAAATCAACTCCTAACTTATAGCCGAATCCCTGAGAAACCATGTGATCTTTCCAAACTGTGATGGCATTCTGCGGTGAACCGTACTTGCGATCGCCGAACATACGGAACAGCCCCCAACAGAAATAGGAGTTGCAAGAAGTCGCAATAGCCGGAATCAATGGCAAAGGTGAGCCGTGAGCATGACATCCCACTGTCAGACGCCCATAATGGAAACCACGAGAACAGGGGAAAGAAGGACTTTGCTCGGTAATGATTCCTTCTTGCAGGAAGGTCAGTCCCTGTGCCGTCTTGAAAGTTGACCCCGGAGGATAGACTCCCATCAACGCACGATTGAGCAACGGTTTCTGTTTATCGCGTTGCAGCATCAGATGGTTCTTGCCACGCTGACGACCAATCATCAGATGCGGATCATAATTCGGAGAAGAAACCAGACAAAGGATTTCTCCGGTTTCCGGTTCGATAGCTACGATACTTCCAATCTTATTTTTCAATAACCGTTCGCCTAATATCTGCAAATCGATGTCGAGACTCAGAGTCAGATTCTTGCCCGGAATGGAAGGACGGTCATACTCTCCGTCCATATAACGTCCCTGGATACGTCCATGCGCATCGCGCAACAGAATCTCTACTCCCTTTTCTCCACGCAGGTATTTCTCGTACGATCTTTCAACTCCCAGTTTTCCTACATAATCTCCGCGGATGTAGTATCCCTCTTCATCCGCCTCCATATCTTTAACGGATACCTCACCGATATCCCCCAAAGCATGGGCGGCAGCATTGTATGAATATTGCCGGATCGTACGCCGCTGAATATAAAAGCCGGGAAACTTGAACAGTTTCTCCTGGAAGACACCGCACTCCTCCGCAGAGAGTTGTGACATGAACAGCTGGTTGGTATATCGGGAATATCCCGGATTGCGGTCTCTCATATCACTCATGATCTTAAGGAACTGAGCACGAGTAATGCCCAACGACTCACATAAATCGAGTGTATCCAGATTTTCGACCTCTTTCGGGACAAGAGTGATGTCATAGGCCGGCTGGTTGAATACCAGCAGTTTGCCGTTACGGTCGTAAATAGCACCCCGTGAGGGATATTGAATTTTATTCAGGAAAGCATTGCTGTCGGCATTCTTCTTGTAGTCGTCTGTCGTTATCTGCAATACAAAGAGGCGTATCAGATAAATCAACACAATAGTTAAAGCAATCCCCCCGATAACAAATTTCCGCTTTTCTAATCTATAGTCTTTTGCCATTCCTATCTCCTTATTCCTTCTACAGCAAGAATGCAGGTTAAAGTCAGAAGGGTGCACGAAATCACCCGCAATAACAACAGCCAGATGCTGGTAAATGAGAAGAACTCAATGCTGAGTAATGCCAGGCTATGGACAAAAACACTTGCCGTGGTATATTTCAGGAAAGGAGTGATGCCCATGCTCTTGAAAGAAGGGATGATACTGTCCAGATTGTCACGCGGAGTAAACAGGCGCAGCAAGGACGGACGAAGGAAAGCCAGCAGCACGGTTGCCGCAGCATTCATCCCCGGAGTATCGGCAAAGATATCAATGGTTAGTCCGAAGAAGAAAGCCCACAACATCAACTCATTCCGGGAAGTTCCGGAAGCGAATTTCAGTATAAAGTAAATGTAGAGAAAGGGAGTAGCATATCCGGCAATATGTACGTTATTCAGGATCAGTACCTGAAGAAGTACCAGCCCGATAAACCATCCGATTCTATGTATATAGGTAATTATCATTATTTCACAGCCTTATTTTCCAGTTCTTTCTGTTCCTGCTGACCGTTCCGGGCTATCACCCGCACATCACTCACCTTGCCGAAATCGGTAGCCAACTTGATTTTCAACAAATAAGACAATCCGTCGTGCGAATCGGACATATCATCGACTGTTCCTACCATAATTCCTTCAGGGAATACGGTAGAGAAGCCGCTTGTCACCACCGTATCACCCAGATTAAACTCTGCATGACGAGGCAAATCTTTCAGATACGCATAACGGGAATCTCCATGCTCCCACTTCAGATAACCAAAGTAGTCACTTCCGACAATCTTGCAACTAATATTTGACTTGCTGTTCAATACCGAAATCACGAGTGAATACGAAGAGGAGGTTTCATAGACAATGCCCACTATTCCGTTTCCGTCCACCACTCCCATTTCGGGACGGATGCCGGAAGAAGAACCCTGATCGAGCGTTATATAATTATCCGCCTGATTCAGACTGTTCTTAATGACGTGTGCCTTGAACAACCGATAATCTGTCAGAGGTATCTCCCTGATGCTGTTTACAGTGGCCGAATCAACCTGATGCTCCCGCAACGCCTTTTCCAGATTAGTGATCTGCTGTTCGAGCGCCATATTACGATCCAGCAAGTCTGCGTTGACCGATTTGAGATGGAAATAAGAGCTTATTCCTCCCGAAACTTCATAAACTGCCCCCACAACGACATTGGCAGATGTAAAGAAAGTACTCTGCTGGTAGTTGTTGAACCGAAATAACAAAACAAAACTGGCTACCTCTAATACGATGAAGAGGAACCAGTAATTGTATTTCAAAAGGAAGTTTATTAAATTCCGCATGAATAATGATCCGTATTATTTATCTCATCAAGAAAGAGAAACGGTCTACATTCTTTAATGCCACACCCGTACCTTTGGCTACTGCGTGCAAAGGATCTTCAGCAATGTGGAAAGGTATGTTAATTTTATCTGTCAAACGCTTGTCCAGTCCGCGAAGCAATGCACCACCACCGGCAAGATAAATACCGTTGTGTACAATATCCGCATACAGTTCGGGCGGCGTATTTTCCAATGCACTCAGGATGGCTGTTTCAACCTTGGAGATGGATTTCTCCAGACAGTGAGCCACTTCCTGATAACATACGGGCACTTCCATCGGAAGAGCTGTAATACGGTTCGGTCCATGAACGATGTAATCTTCCGGAGCGTCATCGCCAAGCTCGGTCAGTGCAGCACCTACGTTGATCTTAATACGTTCTGCCATACGTTCGCTGACTTTCACATTATGCTGACGGCTCATGTACTCCTGGATATCCGCAGTCAGATCATCACCGGCGATACGGATAGAGTTGTTGGAAACGATACCTCCCAAAGAGATAACGGCAATTTCCGTAGACCCACCACCTATATCCACGATCATGTTTCCTTCGGGCGCTTCTACATCAATACCGATACCGATCGCCGCAGCCATCGGTTCGAATATCAGATAGACGTCACGCCCACCGGCATGCTCGGCCGAGTCACGAACGGCACGGAGTTCAACTTCCGTACTTCCCGACGGCACACCGATCACCATACGAAGTGACGGTGAAAACAAGTGATTACGAGTATTTACCTGTTTAATCAAACCGCGCATCATTTGCTCACAAGCATAGAAGTCGGCGATCACTCCATCCCTCAACGGACGAATAGTACGTATATTTTCGTGGGTCTTTTCGTGCATCAACTTCGCCTTTTCCCCAACGGCGATCATCTTATCTGTACGGCGATCCAAGGCCACAACCGAAGGCTCATCCACCACAATTTTCCCGTTTGTGATGATGATGGTATTGGCTGTCCCCAAGTCCATCGCTATTTCTTGTGTAAAAGAGAATAATCCCATTAATATAAAGTATTAAGTATTAAGTATTAGGTATAAAGTATCAGGTATAAAGTAGACTGCCTTATCCGCAAGGTTAATACTTAATACCTAATACTTAATGCCTGTTTTTAATGTTTAAAATGACGGATACCGGTGGTCACCATCGCCATACCGTGCTCGTTGCAGTAAGCAAAAGTAAGATCGTCTTTCACCGAGCCGCCCGGCTGGATGACTGCCGTAATACCTTCTTTGTCTGCTATTTCCACGCAATCCGGGAAGGGGAAGAAAGCATCTGAAGCCATTACCGCACCGTTCAGATCGAATCCGAATGATTTGGCTTTTTCAATCGCTTGTTTCAAGGCGTCTACCCGTGAAGTCTGTCCCACACCGCTTGCAAGAAGCTGTTTGCCTTTTGCCAGCACGATAGCGTTTGATTTACTGTTCTTAACGATCTTGTTGGCAAACAACAGATCTTCCACTTCTTCCGGAGTAGGAGCTTTGTCTGTCACAGTTCTCAGATCGGCAACCGTTTCAATATTCATATCTTTGTCCTGCACCAATACACCGTTCAACAAAGCACGGAACTGTTTCTTAGGCAGTTTGGCTTCTTTGCGAACCAGGATGATGCGGTTCTTTTTCTGTCCCAAAATCTCGAGCGCGTCTACGTCATAGTCCGGCGCGATAATCACTTCGAAGAATATCTTGTTGATCTCTTCAGCTGCTGCTTTGTCAATCACTCCGTTAGTAATCAACACGCCTCCGAAAGCGGAAACGGGATCACCGGCCAACGCGTCTGTCCATGCTTCCAGTACAGTTGGACGAGAAGCCAGGCCACAAGCATTATTATGTTTCAGGATAGCGAAAGTCAAATCTTCGTATTCGTCGATCAGATCGACGGCAGCATTGATGTCCAACAAGTTGTTATAAGAGATTTCCTTACCGTGAATCTGATCGAACATGGCGTCCAGATTTCCGTAGAAATAACCTTTCTGATGAGGGTTTTCACCGTAACGGAGTTGCTTCTGGTTGTTTACCGAACAACGGAAAGCAGAACCTTCGCCGGCATCGAAATAATTGAAGATAGCTGAGTCGTAGTGAGAAGAAACGGCAAACGCTTCTTTTGCCATCCAACGGCGTTCTTCGAGTGAAGAAGTGGCTCCGTGCTCCATTAACATATCCAGCAATGGCTTATACTGAGCCTGAGAAGCTACGATAATTACATCGTTGTAATTCTTGGCTGCGGCACGAATCAAAGAGATTCCGCCTATATCTATTTTTTCAATAATATCCGCTTCAGATGCACCGGAAGCAACAGTTGCTTCAAACGGATACAAATCAACAATTACCAGATCTATTTCAGGGATCTCATATTTCTCAATCTGCTGCATATCTTGTTCCAGACCGCGACGACAAAGGATACCTCCGAAGATCTTCGGATGCAATGTCTTCACTCTACCACCCAAAATAGAAGGATAAGTGGTCAAATCTTCCACCGCCTTACAGGGATATCCCAACGATTCAATAAACTGACGAGTTCCCCCCGTTGACAGAAACTCTACTCCCTCTTCATGAAGTTTGGTAATAATTTCATCCAAACCTTCCTTATGGTATACAGATACCAGTGCAGTTTTTATT
>OGTL01002891.1_pt1 | contig 12118 bp, 10 predicted proteins | sample 1553601 | NCBI WGS metagenome assembly OGTL01 (sample SAMEA2580112, study PRJEB22360) | human gut metagenome | biome: human gut; feature: human-associated habitat; material: faeces | place: Denmark | collected 2008/2010 | reverse complement strand
GTATCATTGGTTTGGGTTGAAATTAAATCCGATGTTCGGTGCGGCAGCCATGAGCCTGTCCAGTTTCTGCGTAGTGACAAATGCACTGCGTCTGAACTTTGTAAAAGTATACAGTACCAGAAGAGACAGCAAGAAAAATAAGAAAAAAAATCAGCAAGAGTCAGAATTACAGATTGTCGTAAATACAGATGTAATGTCTGAAAAACAGAAGGAGAATAGCATGGAAAAAATAATCGAAATTAAAGGTATGATGTGTGGACATTGTGAGGCACATGTAAAGAAAGCATTAGAGGCACTTGATGGTGTGACATCCGCAGAGGCAAGCCATGAAAAAGGAATTGCGGTGGTACAATTATCTGCATCAGTAGATGATACTGTACTGAAAAAAACGGTAGAAGAAGAAGGATATGAGGTAACCGGTATCCGTTAAGGCAGGAAAATTATGGCAAAGATAAAGCATTTGATATTTGATATGGGAAACGTACTGATGCGTTACGACCCGGAAATTCCACTGAAGAAATTTGTAAAGACAGAGAAGGCACGGAATTTGATCCGAAGAGAATTGTTTGAGGGACCGGAGTGGGTAGAAGCAGACCGCGGGATGATCTCGGAAGAAGAAATGTATGAGAGCGTAGCAAGACGGATTCCGGAAAAATATCATGAAGAACTGAAAAAATGTGTGTATGAGTGGATAATTTGCATGAAGCCGTTGGAGAAATCTGTAAAACTGTGTGAAGATGCCAGAAAATGGGGCTATCAGACGTATGTACTTTCCAATGCCGCACAGAGTTTTTATGAGTATTTCCCGAAATTTTACAGGATGGAAGATTTTGATGGTGTGGTGGTATCCTCAGATGTACACCTGATCAAACCGGATGTGCGGATTTATGCTTATTTGCTGGAAAAGTACCACCTGAATCCGGAAGAATGTCTGTTTCTGGATGATCGGGAAGATAATGTGGAAGCGGCCCGGAAAGCGGGAATGCAGAGCATGCTGTTCACGGAAGATTATGAGAGTTTGCGGGCATTTCTGAAGCAGAATGCAGGAATTGAAGCGTATCAGCAGAAAAAAACTATTCGAAAAACGGTAGCGAAGACATTGCGGACGCTCCTGCTTCCGCTTTTTGTGGCTGCTGCCGTCCTGACTTCTGCCTGCACAATAGCACCGGAGCCGCGGACAACGCAGGCACAGGAATCCGGGCAGGCGGTTGTTGGTACGGATGCAACGCAAAGCAGCAGTGCGTCATTGGACAGTGTTCCGGCGTATTCCGGACAGCCGTATGTGACATTGAATAACAATGTGCCGGATTTTACAGATGCAGACATGCAGACAACTTCTTACGAAGAGTATTCTGATTTGGACAATCTGGGCAGATGTGGTGCGGCAAATGCCATCGTTGGCATTGATCTGATGCCGACAGAACCACGCGGAGCCATTGGTCAGGTGCGTCCAAGTGGCTGGCATACAGTAAAGTATGAAGGAATCGACGGAAATTATCTGTATAACCGCTGCCATTTGATTGGATATCAGCTCAGCGGGGAGAATGCGAATGAGAAAAATCTGATTACTGGAACACGCTATTTGAATGTGACCGGTATGCTGCCTTTTGAAGATGAGGTGGCAGATTATGTAAAGCAGAACAATGCACATGTGCGTTATCGTGTGACGCCGATTTATGAGGGTGATAATCTCGTGGCTTCCGGTGTGCAGATGGAAGCAAAATCTGTGGAAGATGATGGTGCCGGAATCTGCTATAATGTGTATGTCTATAATATACAGCCGGGAATTACCATTGATTATGCAACTGGAGACAGTCAGAAATCCGCAGATATGCAGACTGCGTTATCTTCTGATACAGACAGCCGGCAGTCACAGGAGAAAACCTATGTACTGAATACAAATACTATGAAGTATCATACACCGGACTGTTCCAGTGTGTCTGACATGAAGATAAATAACCGGAAGGATTACATCGGAACTGCGGCTGAACTGCAGCAGCAGGGGTATGAGCCATGTGGCAGATGTCATCCGGAATAGATTCAAGTCGAACGCATGTGAGACTTGGTGCGTGATTCTGGTCAGCGAAAACTGACATATTTTTCTCAGAGTCATTGCACTCTATACTTTGTGAAATGAGAACAGGAAGGGAGAAATCGTCCCTTCCTGCTTTGGTTTTCAACGAGTGTTACGATACTCTCTGGGGGTACATCCCACAATGGATTTAAACGTTTTTGTGAAATAACTGGGGCTGGAAAAACCGCAGCTGTTGCTAATATCAATGATACTTTGTTCCCCGGAATCCAGCATATGACAGGCTTTTTCAATCCGGTAATGGATCAGGTATTGAATGGGAGACTGTTGGATGATGTTGTGGAAGGAACGCTGTACTTCCCGTTCACAGATATTGGCAGTCTCAGACAGTTGTTTTAAGGAGATGGATTCCATATAGTTGTTCTGGATATAACGGATCATTTTTTTCAGGTGCTGCATCTCCTGGGAGCTATCCTGCCGATTGTCAGATTCCAGTTCCGTACGGTTTTTGGCGAGAACCAGGAACAGTCGGGACAGTTTTTCACGGATTTCATATTCATAACCAAAGGGTTTTTCACGGGCAATGGTGGTGGCATCTGCAATCAGTTCCAAAAGTTCTTTTTCCCATGGGATGGATGTACGCAGGTGAATGTAAGGCAGAGAATGTCCGGAAGTAGCGATAGGAGCCATGTATTTCTGCCAGAATACTGTGTACTTAGAACCATAGATCAGACGTCCGTGAAAAACGAGATCTTCTTTATAAAAATCACTGGTGGCCTTGGTGGTTTCCTGGGAATGCAGCGTTCCGGTGTTGATAAATATACCATCTCCTGCATGAAGTACCAGATGATCCGTTCCAACAGACAGCGGACAAGAGCCGCTTCGTACAATGGAAACTTCATATTCTTCGTGCCAGTGCCAGCGGATATCGTGAGTTTTTGCATCGGTGAAGTAAGCAGCGCACGGAAATGCTGTGTCACCGTGGGCACGATTTTCCAAAAAATCGTCTTGAACCGAGATTGTTATAGTATTTTTCATAATTAACTCCATAAAAATATTAAAATGTCGTGTTTGTTATATTATATGTCCGTTCTGTTATGGATGCAAGGTTTGTTTTGATATAGTATATAGCTTGCTTTTGAAAATGTTGATTTGAGGGAGGAGTATAAGATGACAAAAGACATGACTTCAGGTTCTACCCTGCGGCATATTATAAATTTTGCAGTTCCGCTGTGTATGGGAATGCTGTTTCAGCAGCTGTATAGTATGGTTGATACGATGATTGTAGGAAAAGTGCTGGGTGTGCAGCCTCTGGCCGGAGTCGGAGCGACCGGTTCGTTAAATTTTATGATCATCTGGTTTTGCATCGGCATCTGTAATGGATTCTCCATTCCGATCGCACAGGCGTTTGGTGCAAATAAGGAAGTGGAACTGAGGCGTTATGTGGCAAATAGTACCTGGCTGTGTATTTTTTTCAGCATTGTGATTACTTTTTTTGTAGCCATTTTTACACGAAATATGCTGGTATTGCTGAAAACACCGGAGGATATTTTTGAGTATGCTTATATTTACATACTGATTATTTCCCTTGGAATTCCGTGTACGTTCCTGTACAATTTCCTGGCGGGGGTTGCACGGGCACTGGGAGATTCCAAAACACCGCTGTTTTTTCTGATCTTGTCTTCCGTGATAAATATTATATTGGATTTTGTTTTAATGATCCCAATTCCGCTCGGGGTAGCAGGTGCTGCGATTGCGACAGTGATCTCACAGGGCGTTTCCGGTTTGATCTGCCTGTTTTACATGAAAAACAAGTTTGCGATTTTACATGGATCGCGTGATGAATGGAGAATCCGTGGGAGTTATATGAAACAACTTTGCAGTATCGGCGTTCCAATGGGATTACAATATTCTATTACAGCCATTGGTTCTCTGGTTATTACAGCAGCTGTAAATGCACTGGGGTCCACAGCAGTTGCAGGCGTGACTGCTGCGCAGAAGATTAGTAATCTGATCACCTGTCCGATTGAATCGCTCGGACAGACTATGGCACCGTATGTGGGACAGAATATTGGTGCAGGTAAGAAAGAGCGTGTGAGTGATGGGTTGAAAAAGGCATCTGTCTGTGGATTTATATGGTCTGTGATCTGTATTCCAATCGTGCTGTTCTTTGGAAAGCCGATGACTCTTCTGTTTTTAAGTGAACCAAATGCGAAAGTAGTAGAATATTCATTTTTATTCTTATTGGTAAGTACGTTAGGTTTTTGTTTACTGACACTTGTTAATACCGTGCGTTTTTCTATTCAGGGTATGGGATTTTCCAGTTTTGCCATGACAGCAGGTGTGCTGGAGATGGCGGCCAGAACCATTGCAGGTATTGTGCTGGCGCCGATGTTTGGATATATCGGAATTTGCCTGTCAAACGTACTGGCATGGATTTTTGCAGATGCTTTTCTGCTGCCGGCGTTCCGACATTGTATAAAGAAATAATGGTACATTTGAAATAAGGCTACCGCAATCCCACTGGCTTTAGACGGTGGGTTAAGGTAGCCAAAAATCAGAAATTATTGTATACTCATGGCATGGGAACATGGAAATCTAAAAACAGACACAAATACCTATTACAATATCACATTATTTTTGTCTGTAAATATAGGAAGAAATTACTGGTTTCGAGGCAGATATCAGATGATATAAAACAGTTTTCGTATGAGATATGTCAGAGACACAGTGTGATAATAAGATATATGGAAACAGATAAAGACCACATTCACTATATGATAGAGACAGAACCAACAATGTCTATTAGTAAGATTGTAAACCTGATGAAGAGCTATACAACATACCATATATGGAAAAGATATCCCCAATATTTACGAAAACAATTCTGGAAAGAACATACCTTTTGGACAGATGGATATTTTGCCTGTAGTGTAGGAAATGTATCGGAAGAAATGCTGAAGAGATATATAGAAAATCAAGGTTGAGAAAGAGGGTGACAGTGGATGTTAAAGGCATATAAATATAGAATATATCCAAATAATGAGCAGAAAATACAGATTGCAAAAACATTTGGCTGTTGCCGTTTTGTATATAATCAGACACTGGCATACCGGAAAGAAGTATATGAGAAAGAGAAAAAATCAGTTAGTAAAACCGACTGTAACAATTACTGCAACAGACAATTAAAGAAAGAGTATGAATGGCTGAAAGAAGTGGATAAATTTGCTCTGACAAATGCGATTTACAACATGGATGCTGCATACCAGAAGTTTTTCAAGGAACACGCAGGTTATCCGAAGTTTAAGAGTAAACACGATAATCATAAGTCATATACAACAAATTTTACGAATGGCAATATAACAGTAGATTTCGGGTGCAATAGAGTAAAACTGCCTAAATTAAAAGGAATAAAAGCAAAACTGCATAGAAATTTTATCGGACAGATAAAATCGGCAACGATATCACAAGTTCCGAGTGGAAAGTATTATGTATCAATTTTAGTGGAAACAGAACACGTGGAACTGCCACATATAAATCAAAATACAGGCATAGATTTAGGTATTAAGGAGTTATGTATTACTTCTGCTGGAAAGAAATACGAAAATCCAAAAATCATCAGAAAATACGAAAAGAAACTGGTGAAACTGCAAAGGCAGTTAGCCCATAAAGAGAAAAGAAGTCAAAATTACTACAAAACAAAGAAAAAGATAGCATTATGCCATGAAAAAATAACAAATACCAGAAAAGATTATCTGCACAAGATGTCCCATGAGATTATCAGCGAAAACCAAGTGATAGTTTCAGAGAATTTACAGATAAAAAATATGGTAAAAAATCATCATCTGGCAAAAGCCATAAGTGATGTATCATGGTATGAGCTGACAAGACAGTTAGAGTATAAGGCAAAATGGAATGGCAGGAAATACATCAAAATAGATACATTTTATGCTAGTAGTCAATTATGTTCTGTTTGCGGGTATCAGAATCCAGATACAAAAGATTTGTCAGTGAGGACATGGATATGTCCGAAATGCGGAGCAGAACATGACAGGGATATCAATGCCGCAAAAAATATACTGACAGAAGGATTAAGACAAATAGCATAAAGAAATATATAGGGCAGGGACTGCCCAAATTAACGCCTGTGGAGATAGTAGGGAGCAAAATATCCGGTGGATGTTTGTTCTGCTCCGACCGGAGTGGAACGTAGAAACGAGGTCGATGAAGCAGGAAGCCCATTGGCTTAAGACAATGGGTAGTTCACAAGTGAGCACTAAATAAAATAGTATTGTTGATGCAATAAGAGACACTCTTGATTGCAATCCAGTATTTTAGGAAAATGTGGTAAGTGTAAATCAGATGATTGGCATTATACTGGGAAGTATAGCTGTATTTGGAATTATTTATTATTTTGTGCCATTTGTTACAAAAAGCCGTGACAAGATAAATGTATCTTGATATAATTAAAGAAATAATTGTTGTAAAAAGCAGAATATAGAGATTTGCGTTAAGTAATTTATTAAGTATCATTTTATAAAAGCGTGATTTTTACAGAATGGAGATAAAAGTATGATGCTAGAAAAAGGGCTGGAGAAAGATAAAATAGAAGCTGAAGCATTCTCTGAAAAAATGAAGCAATATTAATGAAGATAAAAAAGCACAGCTTGTATATTTCTTAGAACAGTTTACGCCAATAAGGTGCAATATGAATGTTATATTCTTAAAAGACTATGGCAATATGGATAAGTATACATATCTTGGAGTGAATGCTGTGTTAAGCGATGAAGCAACAGGTGTTCTTGATGATAATGCGGAACTTGACCAGATGGTGTTTTTGAAGTAATTCATACGATTGGTGCAATTATCTACAGTAATAGGAAGAATATAATTACATATCAGTGCCAAACAAATAACCTGAATTAATAAAGAATAGGTGGATAACAAAGTGAACATAACAGTGTATTTAGGAGCTAACAAAGGCATAGATGATACATTTTCAATAGCTGTAAGGGAACTTGGAAAATGGATAGGAGCAAATGGACACACTTTAATATATGGTGGTTCTAAGACAGGACTTATGGGCGAACTTGCAGAAAGTGTGCTTATGGAAGGTGGCAGAGTAACCGGCGTTGAGCCACAGTTCTTTGTAGAGGCAGAAGTTCAGTATGACGAGATAACAGAACTGATTGTAACTAAAGATATGACAGAAAGAAAGACAAAGATGATAGAACTTGGTGATGCTTTTATAGCATTTCCGGGTGGAACAGGTACGCTTGAAGAGATAACTGAAGTTATGTCAAAGTTATCTCTTAACCAGCTTTCAGCACCGTGCATATTCTACAATCTTAATGGATATTATGATAGTATTAAAGAATTTCTGTCTCATATGGTTGCAATGGGATTGTCAACTAATGAACGTCAGAAAGATATATATTTTGCATCTGACTTAACAGAAGTAGTGGCTGTTTTATCCCATTTCTAGAATGTTTTGCTGGTATATCAGAACTGGTATTATTAAAATATGAGAAATGCACAGTTTGAGTAACCAGCAATAAAATATTATTATGGTATTGCATTAAAATAGCGTGGCAGAGTATAGTATTAAGCATAATACATAAGGAGACAGATGTAATGGAGAACAGTTACAGGTATTTTAAGAATGACCAGTGTAAGTATTACCCTTGCCATAAGATAGAAGAAGGGCAGGATTTTAACTGCCTTTTTTGTTATTGTCCTATGAATTGTTATACTGATTGTCTGGGAACGCCGAATTATATAACAAGAGCAAGTGGAAAGCGTATCAAGGATTGTACCAATTGTACATTTCCGCATATTCCTGAGAATTATGATCATATAATACAATTTTTATCAAAGAAGATGAGATAAAGGATAAGAAATACGATGAAGAAAGCTATTTTAATTGTAAGTTTTGGAACAACTTATACAGATACAAGAACTAAGAATATTACAGCTATTAAGCAACAGGTAAGTATGCTTTATCCGGATACAATTGTAGAAGAGGCAGTATCAAGCACAATTGTAAGAAAGCATATGCAGGAGAAGGAATATATTAATGCGAAAAGTCCGCTTGAGGCACTTATAAGCTTAAAAGAGCAGGACGTAACACAGGTTGTTGTATTTCCAACACACGTAATAGACGGAATTGAGAATAACCAGATGAAAAATGCAGTAGAGGAGTGCAGGCATTTATTTGATAAGATAGTTGTAGCTGATGCACTTTTGGCAAATGCTGATGATTATACAGATGTTGCCAAGGCTTTGTGGGAGTCGTTAAAAGAGCTTACTGGTAATTCAGTATTGATATTTATGGGACACGGAACAGAGCATATGGCTGACAGCAGTTACAGGGTAATGGAACAGGCATTAAGGGCATATGCCAGAAAGCCTGTCTATATTGCGACAGTCGAGGGAAAGAGAACAATTCAAGATGTAATTAACGATATGAGAGAAGAAGGAATTGTCAATACTGGCGTTTTTCTTGCACCGCTTATGTTAGTTGCAGGTGACCACGCTAATAATGATATGGCAGGAGATGATGAGTCCTTTGCCACTATATTAAAAGCTAATGGATACACACCACAATGTGTTATAAAGGGTATAGGTGAATATCCAGCAGTACGTCAGGTGTATTTATCACATTTGCAAAAGGCAGTGAAAGCATTAGAAAATGTATCAGATACAGATAATTTGCCTGATAAAAAGAGTGGAATATTATATGGCATTGGAGTGGGTACAGGCAATCCTAAGCAGATGACATTACAGGAACTGGAAGTGATTAAGTCGTGCGATTTAATAGTTATTCCAGCAGTATCCAAGGAAGAATGTTATGCGTACCGCATAGCAGAGCAGGCTTGTAGTGAAATTTCCACGAAGCCAGTTTTGTGTATGCCGTTTCCTATGATTAAGGATGAAGGAAAGCTTGAAATCTCACATAATAAAATATATGAAGCGATTGAGGAATATCTGTATCAGGGTCAGAAGGTCGGAATGATTACAATAGGTGACCCAAGCATATATTCTACATATATGTATATGCATAAGCGTGCGAGGGCTAATGGATGGAGGGCTGAGATAGTAAGCGGAGTTCCGTCATTTTGTGCTGTTGCGGCAAGGCTTGGCATATCTTTAGGCGAGAAGGGCGAAGAGATACATATTATTCCATCATCAGATAATATAGAGAATACATTTTCATATAACGGAACACTTATATATATGAAGTCAGGAAGAGGTCTTAAGCAGTTAGTTAAGGCACTGCGCGCACGACAGGAAGCAGGAGAAATGTATGAGATAAATGCAGTATCTAACTGTGGAATGGATAGTGAAAAGATATATCACAGCCTTGAAGAACTTGAAAATGCTGATGTATATCTCACAACCGTTATAGTAAAAAGAAAAAAGAAAAACAATTGAAATTAATAATTGCATTTCTAGTAATAATATGAAATAATGAACGCTGGATATAAATCCAGATGATAACGAAATAATCACTGTAAGCGAAGTACGATAAGTATTTCAGGGAATCAGGTGTGAATCCTGAACAGTTCCGCTGCTGTATACAGGGAGGCAATATCCATATATGCCACTGGAATAAGCTTTATATAAGCTGTTCTGGGAAGGCGGATATTGCTTATGATCTGTGAGTCAGAAGACCGGCTTACAGGCAGAGTTATAATAGTCGTTGCGAGAACAACAGACTATTGTTTTTTATGCAATAGGAAATCCTCTGTAATTTCTTATTGCATAAAAAGCCCTCCGGGCAGGTTCGCACTGCGGCGGTAATGTAGATGCCGCTAAAGCGTCCCGCCGCAGGCGGAGAATCCTGCTTCGCAGGATTCTTTCTTAGGCAATTAGGAAGTTTTATTCCGGATTGTGCAAGACACATATGTGTCTGTTCCTTTTCTGCTGATAATAACGTAATCATCAAAGCACTTCATAAGAAAAGAAAAGGAGAATGAAAATGAAGAAAAAAAGATTTCTGTCACTTCTGCTCACAATCGTAATGCTTGTGTCTACACTTGCAATGAGTGGATGTGGAACACAGAACCAGTCAGCAAATGGTAACTATGATGGAGAGCTTGTGTATGACCATTCAATGGAATTACAGTATGCAAAGCTTTTCTCTGTAGATTATTACAAGGGCGGTTATAAGCTTATTACAATAACTAACAGAGATGAAGATACAGCAATTGTATCTAAGCAGTCAAAGCTTTTACTTGTTCCAGAGGGAATGTCTACACCATCAGGAATCGATTCTGACACTGTAGTATTAAATGCACCTGTAACTAATATGCTTGTATCATCTACACCAGTAACATCACTTATGAGCGCAAGTGATTGTCTTGACAGCATAAGCCAGGTTACTTACGAAAAGAAATCGTGGTATATAGATGCAGTTAAGCAGGCATTTGATGATGGCAAGCTTACTTATGTTGGAGATTACAAAGCCCCTGATTATGAAACAATAATAGCAGGTGCACCAACACTTGCAATATTCTCAACAATGCTTACAAGTGTTCCAGATGTAGCAGAGAAGTTAAAGGAATTAGGAATTAACTATATATTGGACCAGTCTACATATGAAGATCATCCATTAGGAAGAGTAGAATGGGCTAAGCTTTATGCGGCACTTTGTGATAAAGAAGAGTCTGCAACACAGATGTATAATGCACAGGCAGCATATGTAGATACCCTTTCAAAGGCTGAAAATACAGGTAAGTCAGTTGCAGTATTCTACATTACATCTAAGGGCAAGCTTTATGTAAGAAATGCAGGAGATTATCTTGCACAGATGGTAAATATAGCAGGTGGTAATTATGTGTTCTCTGACCTTAATACAGATAAGACAGGAACACAGGAGATGGGTATCGAAAGCTTTTATGAGAAAGCCAAAGATGCAGATTATGTAATCTATGTATGGAATCTTGGCGGTAAGCCATCAACACTTAGTGATTTCACAGGTTATAACAGTGTTCTTTCTGATTTAAAGGCTGTTAAGGATGGAAATGTATGGTGTACAACACCAGATTTCTTCCAGATTGCAGATACAATCGGAAGTATGATTAACGATATCAACCTTATGTTAAATGCTGATTCCAATACAACAGAGCTTACATATTTAAAGAAGTTACAGTAAAACAGAAAATCTGTCTGTAAAAAAGTGCCACATCATTTTAATTTGGTGTGGCACTTTTGCGGATAGAGCAACTGGAATGGAGAAAAAATGCAGATAAAAAAAATAATCCGCTGTCAGGTTGTATACATTTTACTTGTGGTTTTATTTGTACTGGCAGTGATTTTTAATATCAATACAGGAAATGTTCATATATCTCCGGCACGAATTTTTCGCATTATTTTTCTGCATGGTGATATGGGAACACCGGAATACAATATTATCTGGAAAATCCGTCTGCCGCGTCTGTGTATGGCGGCAATTTTAGGCGGGGCATTGTCGTTGTCCGGATTTTTATTGCAGACATTTTTCAGAAATCCGATTGCAGGACCGTTTGTGCTTGGTATTTCGTCCGGTGCAAAGATGTTTGTTGCAATCACGATGATTTTTCTGCTGAAATATATGTCCGGTATGCCGCTGTGGGCGCAGGTTGCGGCTGCATTTGTCGGTTCGCTTCTTGCCATGCTTTATGTCCTGCTTTTTGCAAACCGCGTGAAAAGTATGTCCATGCTTCTCGTCGTGGGAATTATGATTAGCTATATTTGTTCGGCAATTACGGATTTGTGTATTACATTTGCAAATGATTCGGATATCGCCAATCTGACACACTGGGCAATGGGCAGTTTTTCGGGCAGTTCATGGAGCACCGTAAAGCTTGCGGCGGCAGTGGTATTTCCGACGGCAGTTGTCACCTTTTTATTTTCAAAGCCGATTAGCGCGTATCTGCTGGGAGAGGGCTATGCACAGAGCATGGGGATTCGTATCCGTTTTTTCAGGGTCTGTATCATTTTGCTGTCCAGTCTTTTGTCAGCCTGCGTAACGGCACTTGCGGGACCGATTTCCTTTGTCGGCATTGCCGTTCCGCATATTACAAGACTGTCTTTAAAAACGAC
>OGTL01002856.1_pt1 | contig 12245 bp, 10 predicted proteins | sample 1553601 | NCBI WGS metagenome assembly OGTL01 (sample SAMEA2580112, study PRJEB22360) | human gut metagenome | biome: human gut; feature: human-associated habitat; material: faeces | place: Denmark | collected 2008/2010 | reverse complement strand
AAGGGTTGGGCTGTTCGCCCATTAAAGCGGTACGCGAGCTGGGTTCAGAACGTCGCGAGACAGTTCGGTCCCTATCTATCACGGGCGTAGGAAATTTGAGGAGAGCTGACCTTAGTACGAGAGGACCGGGTTGGACGTACCGCTGGTGCACCTGTTGTTCTGCCAAGGGCATAGCAGGGTAGCTAAGTACGGACGGGATAAACGCTGAAGGCATCTAAGCGTGAAGCCCCCTTCGAGATAAGATTTCCCATAGCGTAGGCTAGTAAGGACCCATGAAGACTACATGGTTGATAGGCCGGAGGTGGAAGTGCAGTAATGTATGTAGCTGACCGGTACTAATAGTCCGAGGGCTTGACCAAGCATTTACAAAGTAAATGCGGAAATATACGGAAGCAAGTGAGCAGATACAATTCAAAGAATTGTGTGGAGCGAGCGGTTGCCAAAGGCAATGCGAAGTATATACAAGCGTAAGCTTGAGAAACCGCAAAGAAAAGTAAATACAGATGTATCGCTACATCAAAGGTTAGGAACGAGAAAGATAAGAAATTAGAGAAAACGCATTGTGAAGTTATGTTGTTTAGTTTTGAGGGTATGACCTCAAAAGAGAAGATCCGGTGACGATAGCAAGGAGGAACCACCTGTTCCCATGCCGAACACAGAAGTTAAGCTCCTTAACGTCGATGATACTTGGTGGGTGACTGCCTGGGAAAGTAGAAAGTTGCCGGAACGAAGAATGCTGAAGATAACGACAAAAGTCGTTATCTTTGGTGTTTAAAGAAAAAGTTAGCGAAAGCTAAAGAAGATATTCCTCTATAGCTCAGTTGGCAGAGCGCATGACTGTTAATCATGATGTCGCTGGTTCGAGCCCAGCTGGAGGAGCCAATTTGATGACCTACTTTTGTAGGTCATTTTTTATTTACTTTTCAAAATTAGGGAGTAATAGTAAACGATGTAAGCGTACATCTGATACTATTGCTCCCTTTTTTGTTACAAACTTTTATATCAAAATGATAGATTAGAAATGTCTTTCAGACGTTTCTAATGTGTCCTTTTGAATAATCGAACACATCATATAAAACTGAAGAAAAGGTAATTAAGTAAACAAGATTTTCGACGAGCCGTCTGCTGTACACGCATTGGCGAATAATGTACAAGAAGAAAAAGAATGTGGGAAATTCTTTGCCACAACTCGAAAATCGGTAATAATGATACTTCGGTAATTCGCCGCTCGGTCACAATGAAGACGGAGTATATCTCAAGATATAATGTGACGTCCCACGTCTTACTTAATTTCCGGAAAATACAAATTTTTTAAAGGAGGGTTGAATATGCAATTTGATTATTTTTATGGCAATGAGGCAGAGCAATTTACTTTTTACAGAATACCAAAAATTCTTATAACGTCGCCTCACTTCAAAAAAATATCCGACAGTGCTAAGCTTCTTTACGGTCTTATGCTTGACCGAATGAGTTTATCAATTCGTAATGGCTGGCTTGATGATGATAACAGAGCATATATTTTCTTTACTACGAATGATGTTATGGAGCAGATGTGCTGCGGAACAGAAAAAGCCACAAAAATGCTTACAGAACTTGATAGTGAAAAAGGTATCGGACTTATTGAAAGAGTAAAGCAAGGACAAGGCAAACCTGCAATAATATATCTTAAAAAGTTTTATGAGCTTGAAGATACCGCACGTTCAACAAAACTTTCGGAAATTGAAAGTCAAGACTTTCAAGAATCGAAAGTCAAGACTTTCGAAAATCGAAAAACAAGACTTTCGAAAATCGAAAGTCAAGACTTTCGGAAATCGAAAAACAAGACTTTCGAAAATCGAAATGTAATTATAATAATATTAATAATACTGATATTAATAATACTGATATTAATTATATCTATCCTATCAATCAAGATAATTATAATATACAGAATAGTGATACCCAAACTGAAGAAGAATGGATTGATAGATATACAAAAACAGTAGATGAAATAAAAAAGCAAATTGATTATGACTATCTCATTAATCACGCTGAACGTGATATTGTTGATGAAGTTGTAAATATTATGGCTGAAGTTATGACTGTATATCGTCCGAAATACAAAATTGAGGGTGACTTTATTGAGTATAATGCGGTTGTAAATAAATTTCGGCAAATAACGGCACAAAAACTTGAAATATGCTTGCTTGCATATTCTCGTAAAATTCAGAGAATTAAAAATCCAAAAGCATATTGGATAAGCACATTATACAATATTCCGCTTACCTCAGAAATAGTATTACAAAATATGATAAACAGTGATATATACGAGTCAGGAGGTTAAAAGCAATGCAAATAAAAAAAGATTATACAAAAATGATTGAACAATTTGAAAAAATGGAAAAAGAAAAACAAGCGGCTATACCAACAATCAGCTTTGATAATAACAAGATTGTCCATTTGCCTGTTGATTTACTAAAACCTTTTTCAAATCACCCTTTTGAGCTTTATAGCGGTGAAAGATTTGAAGATTTAGCGGATAGTATTAAAGCTTGCGGAATTATTACACCATTGCTCATCAGAATGCTTGATGATAATACATATCAAATTTTATCAGGTCATAACCGTAATAATGCCGCTAAAGCAATAGGGCTTGAAACAGTGCCTTGCATTGTATTAACCGATTTAACTGATGATGACGCATTGATGATAATGCTTGATAGTAATACTAATCAACGTAGCATTTCTGAAATGTCAATATCTCAACAGGCTCATATATACGCACTTGATGTAGCCGTAAACAAGCGACAAGGTAAGCGTTCGGATTTGATAAAAAACATAGAACAAAATCTTGAAATGTTCAGTAATGGTGCGGATTTAGAAACTTGTACCCCAGTGGGGAACAAGTTAAAAACGGTCGAAATAGTTGGAGATAAATACGGTGTATCAAAGAACACTATTGCAAGACTTATCCGCATTGATATACTGATACCACAATTAAAAAAGTTTATTGACAATAAGCAAATTTCGGTGCGTGCCGGAGTTGAAATGTCTTACTTATCTTCCTTTGAGCAAGAGCTTATTGCTAAAATCATAAATGAATACAGCTATCATCTTGACGAACATAAAGCCCATCAGCTTAGAGAACTCTCAAAAGCCAATAAACTTGACAGAATTAACGCAGTTGAAGTTTTTGAGGGGAGATATGGAAAGTCAGTGACACAAAAGCTAAAGTCATTTACGATAAAGCCTAAATTTCTGTCAAAATATTATCCGCCGACTGTTTCTCAAGATGTAATTGCTTCAGATGTTGAGGCAAGTATGGACGTATGGCAAGAAATAAAGACTTTTTATCCCGATAAGTCTGTTGATGATATTAAAAATAATATAATAAATTTACTAAATAATCAAAAATAGCGGTGAATTTATCTATTTATTTTCTGCTATTTTACAGACCGCTTTTTAACTCAATTTTGAGTTAAAAATGGTATGGCAAGATACGCCTTTGTATGTACAAAGGCAAAAAACACAATATAAAATTGTGTGAAAATTGGGCATAGCCCAAACCCAAAAAACAGATATGATTGAATAAAAGAGGAGTTGATTTAAAGTGGGAAAATATCCGGCATTTTTGAAAATGAGAGTAGCACAGGAGGACCTCGAGATAATAGAGGAAAAGGCGGCACTATTAAAGATTACAAAAAGTGAATTTGTAAGACGTGCAATACGAAATTCACACGTTTATATATTGCCGAGTAAAGAAATAAAAGAATTTACATCTGAACTTAGACACATCGGTGTAAATGTTAATCAAATTGCTATACTTTGCAATATGGGTAAGCTTGAGTGTGTAAATCTTGAAGAAACAAAAGAGGCTATTACAAAGGCTTGGAAAGAACTATACAAGTTAAGAGAGGCAATAAGGAATAAGAATAATCGAGGTGGATTGAGTTTTGAAAAACGCATTTAGCTTGAAAAAACCAGCTTTTTCGGGCATTGGTTTTATAACTGCAATATTCATTTTTGGAATAGCCTTGTTTATAACAATGGAGTATTATCACATATTCACAGTTAAGGAAAGTGTAGAAACCGATATATCTCGAGCGTTAAATATATCGGTTACTATGGCTGTTCAAGATATGGATTGGGTGCAGCATAACTCGGTTATGGATACACAGAAAGCACAGAGAGAATTCAAAACATATCTGACCGAAGATATGAAATTGAATGATGAATATGAGAAATATGCCGATGACGGAAGTTTTCAATATCAGATAATCATTGATGAAACAGATATACAAAAATCACCGGCTAAATATTCGATTACCGGCAGAATAAGAATGCAACCCGTTACTGTTAGAAGTATTCTTCCCAAAAGCTTTGATATTCCGTTTAAACTAAGTTCAAACAACATAAGAACAGATGATTGAATATGTCAGAAAAAGAAAGCAAAATCAGTCGAAAAACAAGATAAAAACTCAAAAAATAACTTGACAAAATAACACAAATATGGTATAATATAGTTAATAAAAGATATAGAACAAAGGAGGATTTTATTATGAAAAAGAGAATTTTAGCAACATTTCTATCTGCAGTAACGCTTATATCTTGTAGTTCTGCATTAGCGGCAGATTACTCTGATGTAAACCAATCGGCTTGGTATGCAAGCTATGTAAATAAGATTTCTGAACTTAATGCGTTTTCAGGATATGAAGATGGTACGTTCAGACCTGATAATCAAATTACACAAGAAGAATTTATAAAAACAGTTGTTTGTTTAATATGCGGAGAGCTTAACGAAAGTAATGCACCGACAGTTAAAAATACTTGGAACAGTAAGTGGAGCTCTTGGGCTGTTCCGTATCTTGACAAGGCATTTGAACTGGGCTTAATAACAGAACAAGATACAATGTTCAAACTTGTAGGAATTCCTTGTAATCGTGGTGAAATGGCTAAGGTTATTACTCGTGCGGTTGAATATCTCAAGGAAGATTCAGTAGCCGATACTTCAACCTACATTACAAAACTTAAAGATTATAGCAGAATGAAAGAAGAATATAAGCCTTATGTTCTTCAAGCTTATGCAAAAGGTATTTTAAGCGGTTATGATGACGGCACTTTCAGAGATGACGGATTGCTTACGAGAGCGGAAGCGTCATCGGTACTTGTACGATTAATTGATAAAAATGAGAGAATTAATTCCGATGAAACGCTATATGACTATTTCGGAAGAAAGGTTACTTGGACAGAGCCGTTGAGAACAGACGTTCCGGAGCAATATCAAGTAAGTATTTCAGACCACGAAGTTATTTCACAAGCAAGTTATGATAGAGCAATGGCAAACGGCGGTAGTATTTCAAAATATGAATTAAATCGCTCCAAAGCTATGATGTTTGAAGATTTGGTATTACAGTCAATCAAATATGACGGCGATACAATAACGCTTACAGTTCCTGATTATCTTCCTGAAAGTCAAAGATGGGTAGTCGGAATTGTTTATTGGGATAATGATAAAGATTATGATTTATCAAACAGAAAAAAAATATCGATTACAGAACCCGGTAAATATTCGTACTCTGGTATTAATTTGCTTTACAACATAGGAATAGAAGTAAAACCAAAAGAATCAGATTCATTTACTTCATATGTTGAAGTGACCTGTCATAAACCGCTTTCGTTAGAAAGATTAGATAAGCCTGAAGTATCATTCAATAATATGCATACTAATTTTGAATGGGTACAAGGTCAAGGTTACAAAGATTATACTAAAGATTATCAGTTTGAGGAGAATGATATTGAGCTTAATTGGTGATGATGTTGTAAATTCAGTATTGACAAATTATACATATATGATATAATAAAAATATAAAAAGGGTTACCAGTAGACGGTGTCCTTGAAATAAGAAAACTAAAAGAATTTAGCCGCTTGTTTGTGAGACAGGGCGGCTATTTTCTTGACTGAAATATCAAGCTGATAAGAGCTATAATTACTAAACAGAACTGAAGTAAATCTTGTAATGTTATGTAAGACATAGACTATCACCCTCCTTTCCGGAGGGAAATGCCCTCCAAATGAGGACTTAACCGCCTACCGTTTATGGTAACCCGTAAATATGTTATCAAATAATTGCGAAAAATGCAATAATATTTGCAAAAATTAATATAAAAGTAAAATCAAGTGCAGTTAAATATGCACTTTTTTTAGTACAGAGAAAGGAAAAATGAATATGAAAAGAAAATCAATAATATTTTTAACAATGATTTTGACTGTTATATTTTCTGCTATAGCCTCAAGTTATATTGTAAATGCAGATGAACTTGACGGATATACAAAGGTAGATTGGTCTTGGAACAGAGATATGGAAACAACTGACGTTAATTCTGTAATAGTGGGCGGAAACATTCCATTTTGGCGATATGTAAATGCCGAAAATCCCGAGAATAACGCAATCTGGAAAAGTATATATGGTGACGAATTATCAGATGGTGATGTTACAAAAATATGGTTGGGTGATATAGATAAACGATATGTAGTGGCAAGTGTTGATGTTGTAAACATTCCTGATGAAAACATACGTCAATACATATACGACCATATAGATGAAGATTTACCTGACTTGAAATTCAAGTTTGACATCGATGCGGATGTTGAGGGCGATTCAAACAGTGAAAAAGCAGAAAAGCTATTTGATGGCGATATAGGTTATCGTGTATATCGAGATGGTGACACTTGCCGAATTGAAATGAAATTCAGTCCTAAATTTTATTTGACAGATAATAAAGATAATTCGAGTGACGAGCCGTATCTTCCATATATGCCACATAAACCACTACCTAAAGCACGTTATCCATATAGCTCCGTTATATTCTCTATGTGGGGATATGAAGGCGGCTCTAATGAGCATTACGGAGCTTTGGAAGTGGTTGAGGGTAACGACCCGAAATATATTTACGGTCAAAGTTTTGGTTACGGTGATATATTAGAAAAAGGAAAAATACCAAACAATATGGTTTATCCAAACTTTGAGGCTGGAGAAATTAATCAAGAGGGAACGTGGGCAGGCACAGTTGAAAGTGATACTCTCGACAGTAACCTTATTCGTATAGGACAACAATATAAGCAAAAAGGTGATTTGTGGTATTACAGTTACGGCGGAGCAGTCGGATATAATTTTAAGTTTCCGTTTAAGGTGTCGCTTGGATTGGACTTGCACGGAACAGTAACAAAAAGATTTATAAACAGTATCACAGGTGAAGTGATTTTTGAAGATACTGAATCAATACCTTTTGGAGAGTCTGATAGTATAACCAAAACATATGTATTGGCTGATAATTCGGGTAAAGCAATCATTGATAATTCGGAAACAGAATACATATATGAGCGATATAGAGTCATAAACGGCTCAAATAGCGAAAATATAATCGAAGATACATCAGCATACACCAACATAGATTTATCGCCAAATACACCAAATAAAACACTTGAAATATACGTCAGACCTGATACACCTATTGAAACTCCGACTGAAACACCTAATCCTGATAATGAAAATCGTCCTCCGAGTAATGATGAAGTACCTGATGATGAAATAGAAACAGTGCCTATTGACCCGTCTATTTGTGATAGTGATACAAATACTATTGTTTGGCAAGAACAGACAAAGCACACCGTTTCAACCACTGACGGAAAAAGCCATACTTGTTATCACACATACACATATAAGGCAAAATTAAAAGTAGACAGTATTAAATTATCACCTGACCCTATAAAAAGCGGTTATGGACTTGACGCAGAAATTAAAACGAGTATAAGCTATGAGCAAACCAATGCACAGAAAAGCTATTCCTGTTCTCAACGCTTAGGAACACGAACACCATCGGATAAACCAAAACCACCGACTAAAGCCACTGCTCGTCTTGGTTGGACATCAAAAACTTTTGACGGCGATTTTATTCAAGGTAGTATGGTTGATATGAATAAAGTATCAAGTAATAGTACGTCTGCTACATTCTCTGCCCCTTATAATAACATTGTAAACGAAAGTAAACTATATACTGACTTATGGTTAAGCGGAACAAAAGAAGAGCCTAAAAGACATAAAATTGCTTTTGACATTTACGGTGGCGGTGTAGATGGTACTGAATGGTGTACAACCGTTGAAAAAACTTTTATTATAAATGGTGATATGTATGAGGACGCTTATACTACATCAACGTACTAATATTAAGAATTAGTGAGAATGGTCTATCGGACTATTCTCACTTTTTCAAAAATTCAAAGGAGGAAAACTAAAATGAAAGTAGAAAGAACAATCGTGATAAAAGAAAATGAAATTTCTGAAGAAGTAGGACAATATGAAAAAGAAATTACTAAACTTTTGGCAGAAATATTAATGAAAACAGAAAATATAATGGTTGACAAAAGTGATAGTTTAGGATATACTTCATAGTATACAAGAGTAGGGACATAGAATATATCAGATGTACACTCAAAAGGAGTGTGGATTATGATAGAAAACTATTTAGAAAAAATTAAACAAAGATTGAAAGTTGTAGTTCTTCATGCAGTTATATATACTCGATATTCTTCGGACAATCAGAGAAGTGAATCTATTGACGCACAAATAAGATTGATAAGAAAATGGGCTCAAGAGCATAATATTGTAATTGATAAAATTTATGCCGACGAGGCACAAAGTGCAAAGCGAGATGATAGACAACAATTTCAACAAATGATAGCTGATTCAAAAAAACAAAAAGGTTGGCAACTTGTCTTAGTACATAAATTAGACAGGTTTGCCAGAAATAGAATGGATAGTGTAGCATATCGTGTGGAATTGAGAAAAAACAAAAAATATCTGATTAGCACTACTGAACAATTTGATGATACGCCTGAAAGTTGTTTGCTGGAAGGTATCATTGAATCAATGGCAGAGTTTTATTCAAAGAATTTGGCTCGTGAAACAATGAAAGGCTTAACCGAAAATGCCTTGAAAGCAAAACATTGCGGAGGAACTCCACCGTTGGGCTATGAACTGGACGCATTAAATTTCTACAAGATAAATGAATTTGAAGCACAAGGTGTAAAACTCATTTATCAGTGGTTTCTTGAGGGAAAATCATACACTGATATTATAGCGGGAATTAATTCATTGGGTTATCGTACTAAGCGTAAAAGAATGTTTACTCGTAATTCACTGTATGAAATTTTGAGAAATGAAAAATATACAGGAACTTTTGTCTATAACAAGATGGAAAGTAGAGATGAATTTACTGGAGCACGTTCACGCCATAAGTATAAACCTGAAAGTGAAATAATAAAAGTAGAAAATATGATTCCAGAGATTATATCAAAAGAAGATTGGAACAATGTTCAAATAATCTTGAACAGTAGAAAAAATGCCCATACTAATCGTGCTAAAGAAGAATACTTGCTTTCCGGTAAGGTTCAATGCGGTGAATGTGGAGGGAGCTATGTCGGCAAGCGAACAACCAATAGCAGAGGAAATGTGTATTTATCCTATATATGTTGTCGAAAACGAAATTCTAACTATAAATGCAAAAATCATTGTGTAAATCGTGATTGGTTAGAAGAGTATGTATTGAAAATTGTAGATAACTATATATCACATCTCAGTCATAAACAACAACATTGTATTTATAAATTGTGTTTGGAACGTGTAGAAAATTCTCATCAATCAGAAATAGAGGTTCTGAAAAAAGAAGTAAGAAATATAGATAAAGAGCTTTTTAGAATTGCAGACGTTATTACAATAGCCAGTTCTTCAACATTGATAGAGAAACTTACATCATTAGAGCAACAGAAAGCCGAAATTCAATTACAAATTGAAAATTTGTCAAAAGAAAAACGTAAAAGTTTATCTGAACAAGAAATAGGTTTATTTTTGATAAACTTCAGAAAAATGTTAAAAGAGAGGTCAGCTCCTTACTTAAAAGAGTTGGTGTATCTTATAGTAAATAAAATAATAGTAAATCAAGAAAATGTAATCGTTTACTTGAATGTACCTAATGTAAAAGTAAATAAATAGTAACACTATCAAAAGAGTGTCCTTCAAAATGGCTCCGCACTGGAGGAGCCATAAACGGAACAAGATATTTGTTCCGTTTTTTGTTGTAGAAAAATATTTATTTGTCTTTTTTGCAAAATGCTATCTTTGGTTTAAATGTTTGTTGTTTATATGTTTAAATAAACGGTAGCGTTAAACAAACATTGTTTGCAATGAAAAAATGCTGAAAATGTGCAACCTGAAAAATAATTTGCAATTAATACAATCGCTTCCGAATGTGAGCTAAGCAATATTTTGTATATTTCGGAAGATTTTATAATATCAATATAATTGAAATATTATGTCAGTTGTGTTATAATAAATTCGGTGATAGATAATGAAAAATTTTTATGAAAAAGTGTATGATATAGTGGCACAAATACCGAAAGGGAAAGTTACGACGTATGGGTGCATAGCGATGAGGTTGGGGAATATACGGCTCAGTCGACTTGTGGGGAACGCACTACATGCAAATACTGACCCTGTAAACGTTCCTTGTCACAGAGTAGTAAATCGTGAGGGAAAACTTGCACCGATGTATGTTTTCGGGGGTGTTGACGTTCAAAAGGAACGGCTTGAAAATGAGGGCGTAGAGGTTGACGGCGATAGGATTGATTTAGAAAAATATTTATGGAGATAGAATACGGCAGTGTAAAAACTGCCGTTTTTTATTTGTTGTTCTTTACAAAAAATATAAAATATGATATACTGAATTTGCGACAATTCTAAACTTAATAATAAACTATTTGTAACAGTGTATAGTTTTAGCAAAAAACGCTATATGCTTTATTTGTCATAACAATTTACTGTTACTTGTAGTTTTGATAGTTTAGAATGTGTCGCAGCATTTAATCAAAGCAGGCGTTTTTATGTGCCGTTTGGTTTTATGCCGCGGCACATTTTTTAATTTACAAAACTATATTTCTTAGGAGGAATGACAAATGAAAAAAAGAATTTTAAGTATGGTGCTTGCGCTTTCTATGTTGATATCATTTATGCCGATTATAGCAAGTGCGGCAACAAGCGGCACTTGCGGCGATAATTTGACATGGACGTTTGATAACGGTACGCTGACAATCAGCGGTACGGGGGAAATGGAGGATTACTATTGGGAAGAAAATCATCGTGCTCCATGGTTCAAAAATAGAGAAAGTATTAAAAATGTTGTAATAGAGGAAGGGGCAACAAATATAAGCACATATGCGTTTTATTGTTGTAGTAACTTGATAAACATAACAATTTCAAATAGTGTAACAAATATAGAATCTGACGCATTTGCTACCTGCAGTAGCTTGACAAACATAACAATCCCAAATAGCGTAATGAGCATAGAAGAATTTGCAATTATAGACTGTGACAATCTGGAGAGTATAACAATTTCAAACAGTGTAACGAACATAGGAGACGGACTATGTTATAGGTGCAGTAACTTAAAAAACATATATGTGGATAAAAATAATCAATATTATAGTTCTGAAAATGGAATCTTGTTTAATAAAGATAAATCTAAATTGATTAAATATCCTGACGGTAAAATTAATAAGCAATGTATAATTCCTGACAATGTAACAGATATAGGTGAATATGCATTTGCTGCATGCAGTAGCTTAACGAGTATAACAATACCAAACAGTGTAACGAGTATAAGTGATAGGGCGTTTTATTATTGTAGCAGTCTTACGAGTATAACAATACCAAACAGTGTAACAAGTATAGGCGGAAGTGCATTTAATTCATGCAGTAGCTTGACAAATATAACAATACCAAACAGCGTAACGTGTATAGATGCTTATACATTTATGAGATGTAGTAGTCTTACGAGCATAACAATTCCGAATAGCGTAACAAGTATAGAGTATGGTGCATTTAATGAGTGTAGCAGTTTAACAGATGTATATTACACAGGAACAAAAGCTGAATGGGAGAAAATTGATATTGATAATAGTTATAATGGTAATGATGATTTGCTTAATGCAACAATTCATTACAGTGACATAGCACCGTCAACTATATATTCAGCTGATAAGGTTAGTACGCAGATTACAAGTGGGAAGTTAAAGATAACGCTTAATGTAGATGACAATATTAACAATGCAACGGTTTATGTGGCATTTAGAAATAAAGGAAAGATTGTTGATGTCAAAAAATCAACATTGAGTAATTTAAAAGCGGAAGTATCTTTAAGCAACAAGACATACA
>OGTL01002846.1_pt1 | contig 12284 bp, 10 predicted proteins | sample 1553601 | NCBI WGS metagenome assembly OGTL01 (sample SAMEA2580112, study PRJEB22360) | human gut metagenome | biome: human gut; feature: human-associated habitat; material: faeces | place: Denmark | collected 2008/2010 | reverse complement strand
AAAGTTTAAAAAATGGAGATAGCGTTCAAGTGGTTAAGGCATCTGATTCTGACCACGAATTCACAGAAGGAGGCGAATAATGTCAAGTATTGAAAATATGATTGCTTGGATGCAAGCACGAAAAGGTAAAGTTACTTACTCAATGACATCGCGAATGGGGCCGAACAGTTATGATTGCAGCTCGTCAGTGTTTTTTGCCATGATTGCCGGTGGCTTTCTGTCAGCTGGTTCAATGGGTAATACTGAAACCTTGTTTGGGATGTCAGGAACAAAACTGAAAGAAATCAGTCGAGGAGAGGTGCAACGTGGTGATATTTTTATCTCAGGTACTCCAGGAGGTTCGGCTGGTTCAGATGGACACACAGGTATTTTCCTAAGCAATGGTTCATTCATTCACTGCTCTTATACTCACAACGGAATTGCGGTAGATACGAATGACGCTTATATGAGTACTCGCTTGCCACATCACTTTTATCGAATTGTTGGCTCAGGTTCAGGGAATACTGACAACAAGCCTCAAATGGTTAAATTAAATCTTGACGGCCAATTTGGAAATGCGACAGCTAAACGACTTCAAGAATACTTTGATACAGCCGGAAAAGACGGAGTGATCAGTCACCAGTACAAACAAACCTTTAACCAAAATATTTATGCTGCACAGTTTGATTCATCACTGACAGGTTCAAACGTGGTTAAAGCATTGCAAAGATTCTTAGGCATTGGCCAAGACGGACTGTTTGGCCAAGGTACAATTAAAGCACTACAAAAGCACCTTGGAACCACACAAGACGGAACTATTAGCCCAGTATCTGATTCTGTTAGAGAATTACAACGTCGATTAAATGCGAATAAATTATAAAAATTAACCCTGACTTCTGTCGAACGTTTTTCTTTGTTCTCGTTAAGAAGTTTGCTATAATTAATTTCTAACACTGATCCCCCTTAATTGGGGGTCTTTTTTTGTTAATAAATGTTACTGTTTTTCTTAAGATAAATTAGTATAATATCCTTATCGTAAATGCTATTCCAAATACAAATACAAATAACTAAGTATTTCTGGAGAGATAAAGCGCCCTTTTCCAAAGCGAGGGCGTTTTTCTTTACAAGGAAAGCAGTAAATTGTATAATGATCCTACCTTTTAAATTAAAGTTATAAATAACTCCGAGAACATCGTTTTGACTAAGTGACGGTGTTTTTTATTTGAAAACGAATACAAAAAGTAGTAGAATGAATTCATCTTACCTATATAAGATGACGTCTGCCCTTAAACAGGGCTTTTTGTTCTAGTTAAGGAAGTAGATATATACTATATTTACCCAAAAATATATAATTTTTCATAAATTTACTCTTTAGCGTTCCTCTCCTAACTGGGGCGCTTTTTTCTTGACAAAAAATAATGATAGCGCTATAATAAATCATCCTGATATTTTATTTCCTTGAGCTTTCTTCATCCATGAGAAGCTCGTTATAAAATTTTTCTTAAATGCCTCCTCCCCCTTATGAGGCATTTTTTTATATAAAAAAGCACTAGCATTAAGCCGGTGCCGAAACGTGATTAGAGCAAGGTATGAATAATATAGTATAAAACTAGATTAACTTGCACTAACTATTATAATATTAACAATTTTATGAACAATTGTCAATGATATTATGTTATAATGTATTCGGGATGTTTGTGAGATTTCATCCTATTTCTAGAGTTAAGCTGCTCTTCGGAGTGGCTTTTTTATTTTGCTATTGTTTTTAAATTTTAAAGTGTTATGATTAGCGTAGGAGCTTAGTAGACTCCTTACTATATATCAGAGCTGCCCTCTTGCGTTTGGGGTGGCTTTTTGTTTATCATTGCAATAACTGATTAAAGTGATATACTTAGCGTAAGGTTGGTACAACGAAAGCACCGCCTGTCATCTTTAGCTGCTCAATTGTGAGCGGCTTTTTATTTTTCAATTAATAGTGAGTTTGACTTTAACTAACCTTAGTGTTATACTTGCTGGACGGAAAGATTAGTTGCTTTCCTTACAGTTCATAAAACCCATGTCGTAATGATGTGGGTTTTATTAATAAATAGGAAGTTTGACATTGAGTATAATTAGTGTTATTATGAGAAAGTAGATTTTGTCATGAGTAAAATGTTTTATAGATTCACTTTTCGCAAAATGAGATTTACAATTTTGTCGAAAGGAAATAAATATTATGGCAAATGGAACAGTAAAATGGTTTAACGCTACTAAAGGATTTGGTTTTATTACCTCTGAAGATGGTCAAGATTTGTTCGCTCACTTCTCAGCAATCCAATCTGATGGATTCAAATCACTTGATGAAGGTCAAAAAGTTGAATTTGATGTTGAAGAAGGTCAACGTGGACCTCAAGCAGTTAATATCACAAAAGCATAATTATATCTGAAAAACGTGCAAAAACTGGAGTCATTACTTCAGTTTTTTTATATTTGGTTGCAATTATGAGAGAGTATGTTATACTTAGCCAGCAAGAGGAAACACACACTTCCCTTTGCGTAAATTAGGGCCACTCTTTTATAGAGTGGTTTTTAATTAGGATTAATATGATATAATGAAAGTCTTAAACACGGGTGTCAGCAATCTGCTGGCATTTTTTATTTTGAAAACTTAACATATTTATCAAAAAAAGGTAAAAAGTTAACATGCATACCCTATGTAACCATTTCACCTTTTTTCTTTAAAAACGTCAACTTTTCATGTTATAATATATTATCAGCTCGAATGGCGGAATTGGCAGACGCTGCGGACTTAAAATCCGTTGGTTATTAAACCGTGAGGGTTCAAGTCCCTCTTTGAGCATAATAAAAAAGCACTAAACAAGTGCGTGGTCATGATTCTCAATTTTACGCACGGCGGTGCAAGTTATAGCGAACGTAACATTTTCTAAGTGTTACGTTTTATGTTACGTTCCAAAATATGTTAAAATATAGTTAGATTAATGGAATGTTGATAATATAGTATTTCGGTTTATTAAATCAGAATAAATAACTATATATTATTAAAAAATAGGACCTAAGACTGATGACAAAAAGCCCAATTTTTGGTAAAATAGTCTTAGAATTAAATTAAAAAGGGAGGCCAAATATAATGAAAAATATGAATGATAATGATGTTATCTTTGACCAAAGAAGCGATGGATTGAATGCATTTTTCAGTAAAATTTATGCGTTGATGGGAGCAGGAGTATTAGTTTCTGCACTCGTTTCTTGGATAATGATTACATTTTTCTTAGATAACATGACAGCAATTCTCCAAAGTGGAAGTTTATTCTTCCTTGTACTCTGGATTATTCCTTTAGTGATGGTAGTATCACTTCAAGGGTTAGCAATGAAAAACTCAAAAATGGCACTACCGATTTTTATCGGTTATGCGGCATTTATGGGATTCTTGATTAGCTTCACTCTTTTGATGTATACCGCCACTGATATTACTTTAGCCTTTGTTACGGCAGCAGCAATGTTCTTTGGTTTATCTGTTTATGGACGATTTACTAAACGTAATTTATCGGCAATGGGTAAAGCATTTGGTGTTGCAGTCTGGGGTTTGATTGTAGCGATGTTCCTTAATTTCTTCATTGGTGGTACAATCCTTACAATCCTTATTAGCCTAGTAGGTGTTGTGATTTTCGCAGGGCTTATCGCTTGGGATAATCAAAAAATTACACAGGTTTATAATGCAAACAATGGACAAGTAAGTGATGGTTGGGCAATTTCAATGGCACTTTCACTCTATCTTGACTTCATCAACATGTTCCTCTTCCTGCTCCGTATCTTCGGTATCGCAGGTGGAAATCGTGATTAAGAAAAAATTACTGACAACACATCTGTCAGTAAAAATAATAAAAAAACTCTGCTGTCAGCAGAGTTTTTTCCTTTCATAAATCTTTGACAATCACATAATTAATTTCCAAAGGACCATGAAGTCCAACCACAAGTTGCATCTCAATATCACCAGAATTTGAGGGGCCAGAAATAAAATGAAGGGTTGACCCAGGCTTCTTATGTTCATCAAACCAAGCCGCAGCTTGGGTAGAACGAGGAACCATACGACTTAGTGGAATTACAGAAATATAATGAGTGGGTAAGAAGTGTAAAGAACGCCCTTGGCCAGCTTCTGATTCGACTACAATCGTTGCTGATTCAGCGAGGAAAAATTTAGGAACAGCCACGACAACATTAGAATTTTGGGCAGCATTAATATTTTCATCACGATTTTCTTTACCAATTTTCCACTTCACCAATTGGTCTGAAATAACATTCACTCCTAATTTTTCAAATTCATCTGTTGAAGGAATCATGACTTGTCCGCCACCAGATTTTTCAATTAATTGGCGAATCACTTCATTCATTTCAAAAGAAGAGGTTTCAATTAAATTAGCAGAAACTCGGCTGGCTTGCTCCTTAGCAATATCCAATAATTCCTCAGTAGTTAAATGAGCCAAATGTGTCTCAGGCAAATCTGAAATTGGAACATAAGGTTCAAATGGAAGTTCTACACCCCCACGTTTTTCAAATAAAGTTTCTAAAAATTTACTTCGATTTTCAATAGTTCCTGTCATATTTATTTACCTGCCTTATGTTTTTTATACCACTGACGAAATTGTTCTTTATGTGGCGGAGCAATTGGCAAATCTCGGACATCTGTCCAACCTTTAGCTAGAGCAGGAGCTTTTCTAACGGCGCCATAGTTAAATAAAGAACCCTCAACGCTGACCTCCTTAGCTTTGGGTAACATATTAAGACCAGTGTGAGCCATATTTATTGCCATCCCAAATAGTGCTGGGCTACTTGTTCCTTTCCCAATCGTATTCATTTCAAAATTGACAAAAGAGCCATCATGATGCATTGAAAGATCATCTTCCATCACTTTGCGATGTTCAATTAAAAGTTCATGCAAAGGGATTTTTACCGGACAAGTTTCAGTACATGCCCCACATAAGGTTGAAGCATAAGGTAAATCACCATATTGTTCATAACCTCCTAAAACGGGAGAGAGAACTGAACCGATTGGTCCAGGATAAATCGAACCATAAGCATGTCCACCAATTTGACGATAAACTGGGCAAACATTCAGACAAGCACCACAACGAATACATTGTAAAACAGCTTCAAAAGCAGTTCCAATCGCATTTGAGCGTCCATTATCAACAATGACAACATGAAAATCCTCAGGACCATCGGATTCGTCGTCGGCCTGTTGACCGGCAAAAGTGACATAAGTTGTCAGTTTTTGACCAACGGCAGAACGAGCAAGCATATTATCTAAAATTTCAGCTTCTTTGATTGATGGAACAATCCGTTCCATTCCCATCAGAACAATTTGTGTCTTAGGAATTGAAATTGTTAAATCAGCATTTCCTTCATTGGTCGATAAATTAATGTCACCAGTGTTGGCAATGGCAAAGTTACAACCGGTAATTCCGACTTCAGATTTTAAGAAAAGCTTACGCATGGTATCCCTAGCACAGCGAGCCAAATTAACTGGATTATTATCACCTTCATAGCCTAATTTTTTAGCAAATATTTCACGAATTTGATCACGATTTTTGTGCAAGGCTGGAAAAACAATATGTGAAGGCTCATCCCAATCAGCGACTTGCAAAATAAATTCAGCCAAGTCTGTTTCCAAAATATCCATATCATCAGAAAGCGAAACGAGCATTGGGTCAATGTCAACTTCCGTGGTCACCATTGATTTTGATTTGACAATCTTTTTCGCGTTTTTTTCAAGAACAATCCGTTTAACATAATCATTGGCTTCTTTAGCATCAGCGGCAAAGAAAACATGACCGCCACGAGCCGCAACATTATCTGAAAACTCTGTCAGATAATGGGGTAAATATTTTAAAGTATGTTGACGAATGGATTCAGCAATATCACGCCATTCTTGCCAATTTCCAAGCTCATCACGCGCAGATTCTCTTTTCTCCCATTGGGCATCCTGCGCTTTGGCTACCGCAGCTTTAGCAAACTGGTCTTTTTTACTCTCTTCTAAACGTTCAGCGAAAGTTTTTGTACTTGTAGAAAGTCCCATTTTCTCCCCCTATGCTTTGATAAATGCTGGGTTTTTCACAGCATCTATTCTTTCTAAATCGACATTTGTGTTTAAAATTTCAGCAATATGCATCACTCTTATTTTTTTACCTTCGCGATTCAATTTTCCACCAATATTCATCAAGCAGCCTAAGTCAGCAGAAATTAAGATTTCAGCACCAGTTGATAGAATATCGTTTGTTTTTTCAGTGACCATCATCTCTGAAATCTCAGGAGATTTAACTGAAAAAGTTCCGCCAAAGCCACAACAATTTTCCAAATGAGGAAGAGAAAGAACTTCAAGCCCTTTGACTTTATCCAATAAAATGAATGGAGCTTCTCGTTCACCTAGAATTCTAGTCATGTGGCAAGAACGATGATAAGTTGCTTTTTCACCATTAAATGTGGCACCAAGATCTTCAAGACCTAAAACCCGATAAAGAAATTGGGTGAATTCATAGGATTTATTTGCTAAATCAATTGCTTTTTGTTTATATGGGTCACCTTCATCGAACATATGGGGATATTCTGTAAACATCCCTGAGCAAGAACCAGCAATCCCAACGACATAATCAGAAGATTCAAAAGCATCAATCTGATTTTTGATTGTTGGCATGGATTCTTTAACTAACCCTGAATTATAAGTAGGTTGTCCACAACAAATTTGTTCTTCTGGCAAATCTGTTTCAATCCCCAAACGTTCAAGGACTTCAACCATGGCAATTCCAACTTGTGGAAACATCAGGTCCATCACACAAGTGGAGAATATTGAAACTTTCATAAGCACTCCTTAGTATTTTGAAATCTTTGTTAAAAACTAGACATCTCCTAGAGATGTATGCTCTTTCATTATAAGCTGATTTATTTACATTTTCAAAAAAAGGAGCTGTCAAAAGAATTTGACAGACTGTCGTTTAAAAATTATTTTGTAAAAATAAAAATACCAATCATTGATTGGTATTTATTTATTCGGGGTTAAAAAAAGTTTTTCAAGCTGTCTAGCTACACCATCCTCATCATTTGTCCAAGGAAGAATTTCACTGGCATAAGGAGTAAGTCTAGCAGAGGCATTTTTCATAGCATAAGCATTGGGAGCTAATTTAAACATTTCAATATCATTATGTTCATCTCCAAAAGCAATAAGATTCTCTAAAGGAATATCAAGAACTTTAAGTAGATGATTAAGACCAGAGGCTTTGGAAATTCCTTTAGGAACAACTTCTAATATGCCATTCGGTCCACCCCAAACGCCGACATCTATCTTGCCATTATAATGACGTTTCATTTCCTCTGCCAATGCTAATTTATCTTTTTGGCGAGTGGAAAGGAGTACTGCATGAGGATTTTCAGTAACTCGGTCTGCACGAAGTCGATTATAGGGTTGAAATTTTTCTACACCAAAGAGCTTGGGCTCGACATTACGGAAAGTGTTTAGAAAGAACTTTCGCCGATATTCAACGGCAAAGAAATGGAGATTAAAATTTTGTTGGTGCCTCAAAAGGTCAAAAATGAAGGAACGATCAATATAATAAGATTTTGTATGTTCCCAGTTTTTATCATTAGGCATTGAAATCAAAGCCCCATTAAAGTTAATGACTGGACTTGTCAACTCAAGCTCGCGATAGACATCTAAAGACATTCTAAAAGGGCGTCCGGTTGTGATACAGATAATATGTCCGAGTGATTCTACCTGTTTAAAAATATATTTGGTATAACGGCTGATTGAACGTCCATCAGACTGCAAAGTAGTACCATCTAAATCAATTGCAATCAGTTTACGTTCTTTGTAGTTCTCCATTCAAACTCCCCTTATTCTAAAATTTATTTGTCAATTCATTCATTATATCATAGTTAGAAGCAGGAGCGGAACTCTACCATGTTCTACGAACAAGAAAGCACTTTTTAAAAAACTTGTTCGTCATTACCGAACAATTAAAGGATTTAGAGTAGTTTTTATGCTAAATTTCTTGTTTCCTTAACTAAAACTGATTAGAATAATAATATAATGTTTTTTATTTTATGACGTGTTTGCTTAAAAAGCAAAGACAACTTTTTATCAAAGGGTTGAAATTTTAATCACAGACCCTAAAAGGAGAAATTATTCGTGAACAAGTTCTTTAAACTTGAAGAAAACGGCACAACAGTTGGCCGTGAAATAATGGCTGGTTTGACTACATTCTTTGCTATGAGTTATATCCTCTTTGTTAACCCACAAGTTTTGGGTACAACAGGAATGCCTGTCCAAGCAGTTTTCTTAGCAACTATTTTGGCCTCTATTGTTGGGACACTTGCAATTGCCTTAATCGCTAATGTTCCCTACGCTTTGGCACCCGGAATGGGTCTAAATGCATTCTTTGCTTACACTGTTGTATTATCGCTTGGTTATACTTGGCAAGAAGCTTTGGCAATGGTTTTCATTTGTGGGATTATCAATATTATTATTACTTTTACTTCCATTCGTAAAGCAATCATTCTTGGAATTCCTGAAAGTTTACAACACGCAATTGGTGGTGGTATCGGTATTTTCATTGCCTATATTGGGATTAAAAATGCAGGAATTTTGCGTTTTATCGCTGACCCAGGAACTTATGTGAACAACCATGGAACTATTACAGCAAATTCATCAATTGTTCCAGAACTTGTAACTTTTAATAACCCAGGCGTATTAGTCGCACTTGTTGGGATTGTAGTGACAATGTTCTTTGTTATTCGTAAATGGCGTGCAGGAATTTTACTTTCAATCTTAGTAACAACTATCTTAGCTCTTTTGACTGGTGTAGTTAAAGTTGATGTGAATACTTTATTTGCTGAAAACAACTTAGGAACAGCTATCAATCAAATGGAAACAACCTTTGGTGCTGCTTTTGGTCCAAAAGGTTTTGGCTCTTTATTCTCAGACTCATCACGTTATATTGAAGTTTTGATGACAGTCCTTGCTTTCTCATTGACATCTATCTTTGACCCAATTGGTACCTTTATTGGAACAGGTCGCGCAACAGGAATCTTTACAGATGAAGATTTGAAAGATATGGAAACAAGTCATGGTTTCTCTTCTAAAATGGATAAAGCTTTGTTTGCTGACATGATTGCCACTCCAATCGGAGCAATTTTCGGAACATCAAATACAACTGTTTATGTGGAATCTGCAGCCGGAATTGGTGCAGGGGGACGTACTGGTCTTGCATCTGTGGTAACAGCAATTATGTTTGCTATCTCAAGTTTATTCTTACCACTTCTTGCAATTGTTCCAACACAAGCAACTGCACCAATCTTGATTATTGTTGGGATGATGATGCTTGGTTCATTTAAAGAAATTAAATGGGGTGATTTGACTGAAGCAATTCCTGCTTTCTTTGCCTCAGTATTTATGGGACTTGCTTACTCAATCTCTTATGGGATTGCAGCTGGTTTCATCACTTACATTCTGGTCAAACTGTTCACAGGAAAAGTGAAAGAAGTAAAACCTGTCATTTGGGTTGTTGCACTTTTATTCTTGATTAACTTCGCTGTTTTGGCAGTACTTTAAAAACTTAAGATTCGTCAGTAAATGACGGGTCTTTTTTACTCACAGCTTTAGTCGCAAGCCAATGAAACAAATATAATGCATATCTAAAGATAAAAAAATTACTGCTTTGGCTAATTTATGCTAAAATCAAATGAAAGAGTATTGAATGTAAAAAATGTGAGTAATCTAAAGAAATATGTGAGAAGCAAAGCATGAAAAAAAATATTTCTCTTATTGTGAGTTTTATTGGTGTATTTATAATTGGTGTTATTATTGGGCGGTTTATTTTAGCTCCCCACCCACCTTTAGCGGATGATAATCGTCCGGTCTATCCTACTATTTATATTACAGGTTCTGATGGCAAAGCATCAACTATGAATACTATGGTTAATGATGTAACTTCTGATCGAGATACTCGGGCTAGAAAGGGACTGACAATCGTCGTTGATACAGATAATAATTATTCACTTAAAGTGACTGGTAAAATTGATAAGCATAATACATATCCAACGATAGAAGTGGGAATGGTCAAAGGGACCAATAATTCTTTGAAGTACGAGGGTTCTTTAAAAGCGATTATGTCTTATCTTGGTAAGCATTATAATATTCCTTATGCGAATGTTTTAGGATATTCTGCAGGAGGTTCAGGTGTTTACCGTTATTTAATTGAATATGGATATGACCGTAGCCTTCCTCCAATAAAAAAATGGGTCTCTCTTGATGGTCAATTTAATGCCAGTACTCCACAACCGGATCAAACGCTAGCCCAAGTTTTGACGGATGGTCCTAAAGTTAAGACGAAATATTATGATTATTGGTTGCAAAATTATGAACGAGTTGATAAAAGTATTCAAGCGGTGTTGCTTGCGGGAGATTACGATAGTGAAAAGCAAACCGATGGTACAGTTCCTTGGGCGGATAGTTTTTCAATCTATCGTTTACTGATGAAAAATGGAAATTCTGTAGTTCATTATCTTATTAAGGGCAAAGATACATCACATGCTGAAATGCCTCATAATAAACAAGCAATCAATTATATTAAAGTGTTCTTTTATGAATAAAAAGAACGTTAAAAAATTTTAAATTGAAATGACTTTTCATAAAGGTCATTTTTTATTATTAAATCTAGGCTAAATACAAGATATAGTTTACAAAATTTATTCAAAAGAAGACTTGGCGCAATTGATTGACAGTTTGCTTCAAGTCAAGGTATAATAACAGCATGGATATAAAGAATGGTTTATTTATTATTGGGGTAATCCCAACAATACTTTTTGCAGTATTGACGTTTATTTTTTGGTGGAAAATTAGAAAACTGAAGGATTTAAGAACGTTACGATTGGGGCGTTTATCATTTTTTGCTTTGCTCTTTTTGTGGATTACAATTAATGGAATTATTGGTTCAGGATTAGTATTAACCGAATTGCATCAAAATGTACTTTTATTATTACTTATTGCTGAAGCAGTTGTGATGTTCTTAATCATACCAATGATAATCGGTATTATTGTACCTATAAGTATCGTTGTGTTAACAATAAAGATGTGGCGCAGAGAATCAAAATCGATAGGGAATCTTTTATTGCCTATTGTTGTGTTGACCTTTTTAGTAGTTGACTGGATTCATCTTTCAATGGGCAGATTACCGGATAGTTGGATTTGATTAAAAATATTAGGAATGGTTTATCCCATTCTTTCAATTTATCTTGCTTGGCAGTTTGGAATTTTCTTTTTATCAAGTTGGGTCTATGGTCGGCGTGTTCGAAAACAAAGAGCAAATTACTATGTTGTCCTAGGCGCAGGGTTAATTCAGGGAGAACATGTGGGTAAATTGTTAGGAAATCGAATTTTGGCAGCGGTCAAAGCTGTCCGCGATAATGAAACAATTTTAGTTTTTTCAGGTGGACAAGGTCCTGATGAGAAAGTTTCTGAAGCTAGAGCTATGCAACGGTATGCGGTTGAAGTTCTTGGTTTTCCGATTGAGCGGACAATGCTTGAAGATCAATCAAGAACAACTTACGAAAACCTGGTTTTTTTCTTCTCAATTGATTAGGGAAAAATTTCTGTTCTTCACTTCTGATTACCATGTTTTTCGAGCAGCTCTTTTTGCAGCAATGTTAAAACTTGAAGCTCAAGGTGGGAAGGGTGGAAAGACAGCTATGTATTATCGTGTTCCAGCTTTTATTCGTGAATTTATTGCTGTTTTAAATTATGAAAAGAAAAAACATATGATACGAGTAGGAATCATTGTGGCTATCTTTTTGAGTATTGCTATTGTTTCACAAATTGGCTATTTTTGGAATCAAAGATAATAAAAAGTTACTGACAACTTTCTGTCAGTAACTTTTTTGGTTACAAATAAATACTTTTTTCGTATAGTAAGATATGTTGACAGCAATTGATGAAAATGGACAAGTAGTAAACTTATTAGAAATAGAAGTAAAAGAACTGACAGGAAAATATTTTTGTCCTTCTTGTAAATCAGAGTTATTTATAAAAAATGGTGAAATAAAGATGACTCACTTTGCTCATAAATCTCTCAAAGCTTGCGACTTATGGCTTGAAAACGAATCTGAACAACATTTAGGATTAAAAAAAGCACTCTATCAATGGTTTAAAAAAACTGATAAGGTGGAAATTGAAGCTTATATTCCTGAATTTAAGCAGAGGCCAGATTTATTGGTAAATGATAAAATAGCTATTGAAATTCAATGTTCTCATCTTTCTACGA
>OGTL01002844.1_pt1 | contig 12290 bp, 13 predicted proteins | sample 1553601 | NCBI WGS metagenome assembly OGTL01 (sample SAMEA2580112, study PRJEB22360) | human gut metagenome | biome: human gut; feature: human-associated habitat; material: faeces | place: Denmark | collected 2008/2010 | reverse complement strand
GCTCGTATTGTGATCGGAAAAGATACAAGACGTAGCAGCTATATGTTTGAGTACGCGCTCGTTGCCGGACTGACTGCATCAGGAGCGAATGCATATCTTCTTCACGTAACAACAACACCGAGTGTTTCTTATGTGACAAGAACAGAAAACTTTGACTGTGGAATTATGATTTCTGCAAGCCATAATCCATTCTATGATAACGGAATTAAAGTGATCAATGGAAAAGGACACAAGCTGGAGGCAGAGGTAGAAGCTAAGATTGAAGCATATATCGATGGAGAGATTGACGAACTGCCGTTGGCAAAAAAAGAAGATATTGGTCGTACCGTTGATTACGCAGCAGGAAGAAACCGTTACATCGGATATCTGATTTCACTTGCAACAAGATCATTTGAGGATATGAAAATCGGACTTGACTGTTCTAACGGTAGTGCGTTTATGATTGCCAAGAGTGTCTATGATGCACTTGGAGCAAAGACTTATGTAATCAACTGTGAGCCGGACGGAACGAACATCAATACCAATTGTGGATCTACTCACATTGAAGTCCTGCAGCAGTATGTAAAAGAGAATCATCTGGATGTAGGATTCGCTTATGACGGAGATGCTGACAGATGCATTGCTGTCGATGAGAAAGGAAATGTGATCGACGGAGATCTGATCCTTTATGTTTGCGGAAAATATCTCATGGAGAATGGACGCCTGAATGGTGACACCATCGTTACAACTGTAATGTCAAACCTGGGACTTTATAAAGCATGTGACAAGATTGGCATGAAGTATGAAAAGACAGCAGTCGGAGATAAATATGTCTATGAAAATATGTGCAAGAATAACTTTTCTCTTGGAGGAGAGCAGTCCGGACATATTATTTTCAGCAAACATGCAACAACAGGTGATGGAATCCTGACTTCACTTATGATCATGGAAGTAATTCTGGAGAAGAAAATGAGCCTTTCCAGATTGGCAGAGCCTGTAAAGATCTATCCACAGCTTCTTCAGAATGTCCGTGTGGCAGATAAGAAGACAGCACGCGAGAATCCGGAGGTTATAAAGGCAGTTGACAATGTAGCAGCAGAACTTGGTGATGAGGGACGTATCCTTGAGCAGGGTGATAAACTCGTTGCCGAGGGCCGGCAGGATGTTTTTGATCGCCTGCGGGATGACGATGAAGCGCATGGTCGTGAAGTAGTTCATGCCCAGGCTGCGGCCGGCCTCCATCTGGCCGGGGTCAACGGCCATCAGGCCGCCGCGGATGATCTCGGACACATACGCGCCGGAGTTGATGCCCAAGGTCAGTGCACCCACCATGGTAAAGTTGCGGCTGTTGGAAAAAATGACCATGCTCATGATCAGCAGCTGCACCATCATAGGCGTGCCGCGGATGATGGTGGTGTACACCTGACACACCGCGTTAAAAAAGCCCAGCACCGCGTTTTTGTGGCCGGGGCGCTGCTGGTCGTGGGTCACGCGCACCAGCGCCACCACGCTGCCCAGCACCACGCCCAGCGCCAGCGCCAGTGCGGTGACCAGCAGGGTGGTGCCCACACCGTTGATGTACTGCATCCAGCGGTCCTTCAGTAGAAAGGCCTGATAAAACTTAAAAAAGAAATCCTGTCCAAAGCTTAGCTTTGTGCCGCTGTTGAGCAGCTCTTTGAGCAGTTCGTATTGCGCAGCCATTCACATCCTCGCTTTCTGTTTGTCAATAAATTGTAACCACTTTTTTCTAAAAAAAGAGGTGCCCCGGAGCGGGGCGCCTCCTTGGGTACGGGAATGGTACAGGGCACGCGGCTTAGTTGGCGTTGATGTACTTGTCCACGATGGCCTGCAGGGTGCCGTCAGCCTTCAGCTCCTCCAGAGCCTTGTTGACAGCGTCCTCCAGAGCAGAACCCTTTGCCATGCCGATGGCGTAATCTTCCTCGGCGTAGCTGGTATCCAGCACCTTCAGGCCGGGGTTGGCAGCCACGAACTCCTGTGCGGGAGCGTTGTCGATGACCACAGCGTCCACCTGACCATTGTTCAGGGCCTGCACAGCGGTCAGACCGTCGTCGTAAGCAACCACATTCTCATCACCGAAATCATCGGAGCAGTAAATGTAGCCGGTGGTGCCGCGCTGGGTGCCGATCTTCTTACCGGCCAGATCGTCGGGAGAAGCAATCTCGGAATCGTTGGGCACGATGATGGACTGGATGCCGGTGGCGTAGCTGTCGGAGAAGTCCATCACAGCCTTGCGCTCGTCGGTCACGGTAACGCCTGCCATCACGATGTCGGCCTTGCCCTGCTGCACGCTGAGCAGTGCGGCGTCAAAGTCCATATCATCGATCTGCAGCTCCAGACCCAGCTTCTCAGCAATGGCCTTGGCGGTGTCCACGTCGATGCCCTCAAACTCGCCGGCATCGGTGGTCATCTCGTACGGAGGGAAGGCGGCGTTGGTAGCCATGGTCAGCTTGCCGGCCTCTACGGTGGTCAGGTCAGCGGCAGCGGCAGAAGAAACAGCCTCGGAGGAAGCGGCAGAGCTTGCCACAGAAGAAGCAGCAGAGCTTGCGGAACCACCGCAGGCGGTCAGAGCCAGAGCAGCAACGGAAACAGCAGCGGCAGCCATGAAGCTGCGGCGAGAGATCTTTTTCATATTCAAACACTCCTCAATCTATGCAATATAGTTCGCTTTGCCCCGATGGGATGCGATTCATCGCGCTTTCGGGGAACGCACTTAGTATAGTTTGTACAAAACGAAAAGTCAATACTTGTGCATAATAATCCGTGAAATTGAAACGATTTTGCAAACATTTATGCAATAACGGAGAAAATATGTGAATATATGCAGTATAAACCGGCTTTTACAGGCTTCTTGCAAGCTCCTCCGCGCTGCGCTTAGGCACGCAGTAGTCGCGGTTTTCGTCCAGATAGTACTTTACACCGGTCTGCTCGGTCATGGGGACGATGCTGGCTTTGTGGGTGGGGTAGCCAAAAGCCACCATAAAGGCCAGCTTCTGCGGCTCCTCAATGCCCAGCAGCGCGGTCAGGGCGGGCTTATTGATCGCGCCCATGATGCAGCTGCCCACGCCCTTGTCCCATGCGGCAAGGGTCATGTTGGCAAGTGCAATGCCGGTGTCGGTGGCAAGGTCGCCGGGAATGGCGGTATCCTGCACCACAGCTGCATAAAAGGTGGGCAGCTCGTCCGCCTTGGGCGTGCCCTGCTCCGGCGGCAGATAGCCAGCCCATTTGACCAGCGGCTGTACCTTGGCCACCATCTCCGGGCTTTGCACCAGCACCAGACGCACCGCCTGCCGGTTTGCCCCGCAGGAGGACAGCCGCACGGCCTGTACGATATCATCCACCACATCCTGCGGCACGGCCTTTTGTGCAAACCGGCGGTAGGTGCGGCGGGTAGTCAGAAGTTCCATAACAGACATTATAAATCGCTCCTTTATCCGGTAAAATACAAAACGGAAAAAAACTATATAAAGTATAACAGATGCACCGGCGCACAGCAATGGCTGCGGCGTGGTTTTTTGCGGATACGGCGGCTGTATTGTAAAGGATAGTGACACTTATTCTTGTATCCTTGTATTTTTTTTGTGAATGTTTCCATGAAATACTTGACAATGGGGGGTAGGTAAAGGTACTATATAGGTGTAAACGCGTTACATGCAGTGTAAGGCGTGCTTGAAAGAAAGATTGTGAGGTTGATTATTATGTCTAATATCTCTCGTCGTCAGTTCCTGAAGGGCGCAGGTGTCGCTACTCTGGCTGTTGCTGCTGCTGGCGTGCTGGCTGGCTGCTCCAAGGAGGATGTTCCTGTGATTCCTGAAGTGACCACTCGTCCTGTGATGGTCATCTTTATGGCAGACAAAGGCAATGGCGAGACCGTGGTTGTGGGTGAGACTGCCAAGATTGATGTTCTGAAGACCGAGGACTCTGTGAAGGTTGCTGACATCGATAAGAAGCTGTTGCCCGAAGGTTACCATCTGGAGAACGAAAAGGCAGTCGTCGAGATTCGCAAGGATGCCTCTAAGGGCGAGCACATCATCGTCTTTGTGACTGATGTGACCTACGCTACCAAGGAAGTTGAAGTCACGTTGCATGTGACGAACCCGACTCTGGGCGAAGACCCTAAGAAGATTGTTAAGGTCACTGTTGCCAAGGATGCAACTACTATTCGCATTGGTCAGATCAAACTGCCTGAGGGCTATGAGTTTTTCCCGGGTGCATATGAGGCAGATGTGGATTATCCCATCAGCGCTGATATGATGTTTGCAATTCAGCACGTGTGATTGTAGAATACTCGTTGCGTGACGATAGAAAGGACGGCAGTCGTATGACTGCCGTCCTTTTTTGTGCTTATAGTCAGTTCTACCGCTTCTTCGGCAGCGGGCAACCCCTTCCGTCAAAGCCTGCGGCTTTGCCACACTCCCCCTTTTGTCGCTACGCGACATCTTCCCCCGGCCGGGGGAAGTCAGCCCTCAAGGGGACGGCTTTCGCAGCGGCGGTAAAGTTTCCGGCATAGCCCAAAGGCGTCCCCTTGGGGGAGCTGGCACGCCGTCAGGCGTGACTGAGGGGGTAAAACGCCGTCTTACTTCCTCTTCGGCAGCGGCACGCACAGCACCAGACTGATGCCGATAGCCAGCGCCACCGCAATTTTAAAGGTGCTGATGCCCTTGGCAAGGGCAAGGGTGTTTTCGTTCTGGATGAAATAGTAGGCGGTGTAGTAGATGCCCGCGCCCGGCACAAGCGGGAAAATGCCGGACAGCAAAAACACCGTGACCGGCGTTTTTTGGGTAATGGCAAACACGCGGGTAAGGATGGTAAGCGGAATGACCGACAGCAGCGATGCCGTGGCGGCGTCTGCGCCCAGCAGGGTCAGAAGCTCGTACCCCAGCCAGCCCACAGCGCCCACCAGTGCGCAGTAAGGCAGGCAGCGCCGGGGGCACGCAAACAGAATGGCAAAGCTCAGCGTGCCCACCCCGGCCAGAAAAAACTGCGCGGTCAGCTCGCTGATCTGTACAGCTGTAAGGGACATCATACCACGACCACCCCCGTAAATACCTTGTACAGCCGCAGCACAAGGCCGGTGCCTATGGCAATGCTGGCGGCAATCAACAAAGCGTCGATCATGCGGATGGTGCCGGAAAGGTAATCGCCCTGCACAAAGTCCCGGATGCCCATGGTAAAGGCGATGCCCGGGGTCAGGATCATCAGCGTGCCGATGATGGCATGGCTTGCAGAGGTGTGCAGCAGATTGCACAGCAGGATGCACACCAGTGTGATCAGCGCGGCGGTGCTGATTTTCTGGAAGCCGCCGGGCACCTCATGCCGCCCGCACCACAGCAGATACCAGCTGGCCGCCACCCCTGCCCCGGCAGCTGCCAGCGCACTGCGCAGGTTGCCGCCGAACATCATGGCAAAGCAGAACGCCCCGCACAGCCCGGACAGCAGCTGCACATGATCTTTGGGGAAGGGCAGCCGCCGCGCCAGCACCAGACGGCTCTCGGCTTCGTCCAAGGTCATCCCTGTCTGGGCGATCTGGCGGGAAAGCTCGTTCACCGCCGCCACCCGCCCCAGGTGGGTGGTACGGGTGGGCACGTTGCGCACCTCGCTCATCTCCGCCGTGCCTGCGCTGGCAAAAATGCCGTTGGTCAGCACATAGACATGGAACTCCCGCAGGTGGAAGCTGGCCGCCATGATCTCCATGGTCTGCTCCACCCGGAACACCTCCGCACCATTTTCCAGCAGGGTCTGCCCTGCGGCCATGATAAAATCCATGATGCGGCGGCGCAGCTCTTCATCGGGAAAATGGTCTCTGCTGTTCATTGCCTGCGCTCCTTGCAAAAGATGATACCCTATTTTATCATGTGCACCAGCCGCATACAAGGGCGTATAATAAAAAGCTCTGGAAACACCAGAGCTTTCTTGCGAAAAGGGTCGGAATATGTTATAATTGTCCTGTCGCTGAAAAGCGATCGAAAGGTACTGCACATACGGCAGGCGGTTGGCTCTCACTTCCGGAAGGAGGTGAGAACATGCCTATTACTTTGACATTCCACTTGTTTGGATTTACGTTTACGATCAAGGTAAGAAAGTAAAAACCGCCACCCCCCACAGGTGACGGTTTTTCTTTGGATAAAAGTTAAACTAAAAACCTAAAGGGCCAACCGCTTGTCGCAGTGCCTTTTGTAGTTATAGTATAACCCTTTTTGTGCGCATTGTCAAGCAAAACGGGCGCGGCAAAAGGCCGGAAGCCATATCCCTACCCAAAAACTTCGTTGAAGGTGTTGACAAATGCCGCCGATGGGTTTATTATAGTGTCAATATCACAAAAATGGCTGTGAAGAGAAGAGTAGGCCTTCGCATTGATCCTTACCAGAGAGCCCGGGCGGTGAAAAAGGGCAGGAAACAGGAAGCTGAAAATGGTCTCGGAGCCGCGGGGGCGAAGTGCAAGAGTGCTAAGCCTGCGACGGGAACGCCCGTTACAGCGTCCGGTTGTCGCGTTGCAAAACGCCGCAGCAGTGAGGCTGTCTCTGTGAGGAGGCAGTAAACCAAGGTGGTACCACGGAAGTTTTACGCTTTCGTCCTTGTGGGTGTATGCCCGCTGAGGACGGAAGCGTTTTTATTTTGCTTCCGGTGCAAAGGGTGCGGATTGTGCCGCACCGCACAAAAACATTTTTTGTAAAAGTAGAGAGGGAAAACAAAATGTCTAAGATCACTCGTCGTAATTTTCTGAAAGTTTCCGGCGTGGCCGCTGCTGCCGCTGCCCTGACCGCCTGCGGCGGCTCTGCTTCTTCCGCATCCAGCACCGCTGCTTCTGCTTCCACCACCGCTTCTTCCGCTGCGGAGAGCGCAGCAGGCACCCTGAGCGGCAACGTTGCTACCGGCGGTTCTACTTCCATGAAGAACGTCATCGCTGCCCTGACCGAGGGCTTTGCCGAGGTCGAGCCGGGCGTCACCGTCAGCTACGACCCCACCGGTTCCGGCGCAGGCATCACCGGCGCTACCGACAAGACGCTGGACATCGGCCTGTCCTCCCGCGCCCTGAAGGACGATGAAAAGAACGATGTGGACGGCACCATCGTGGCGCTGGACGGTATTGCCATCATCGTGAACAAGGACAGCAAGGTCGCTGACCTGACCGTGGAGCAGCTCAAGAAGATGTTCACCGGCGAGATCACCAACTGGAAGGAGGTCGGCGGCGACGACGGCGAGATCGTTCTGGTGGGCCGTGAGGCCGGTTCCGGCACCCGTGATGGCTTTGAGAGCATCGTGGACGTGAAGGACAGCTGCAAGTACGCACAGGAGCTGACCGCTACCGGCGCTGTCATCAGCGCTGTGGAGGCCAACCCTCTGGCCATCGGCTACGCTTCCCTGTCCGCTGTGGGCGGCACCGTGAAGATGGTCACCGTTGGCGGCGTGGAGTGCAGCGAGGAGACCGTTAAGGACGGCAGCTACGAGGTGCAGCGTCCCTTCGTGTTCGTCACCAACAAGTCTGTCGCTCTGTCTGAGCAGGCACAGGCCTTCTTCGACTTTGCCACCAGTGCCGATGCTGCTGACCTGATCCGCACTGCCGGTGCTGTTCCTGTGAATGAGTAATTGCGGAAAGCAATGATGCTATGAACAACAAAAAGATTTCTCTCCCCAGAACCCCTGCTGAGTGGCTGGAAGCGGTGATGAACTTCATCTTCTTCCTGTGCGGAATGCTGGCGGTGTGCTGTGTGGTGCTCATCTCGGTGTACATGGTGGTCTCCGGCGTGCCGGCTATCCATAAGATCGGCATTTTCAAGTTCCTCTTCGGCACAAAATGGGCGTCCACCGCAGCAGAGCCGCTGTTCGGCATCCTGCCCTTCATCCTGTCCAGCGTCTACGGCACGCTGGGCGCTACCATCATCGGCGTGCCCATCGGCCTGCTGACGGCAGTGTTCCTCTCCAAGGCCGCAGACCCCAAGCTGCGCACCGTGGTGGTCACCGCCATCGAGCTGCTGTCCGGCATCCCCAGCGTGGTGTTCGGCCTTTTGGGTATGCAGGTGCTGGTGCCCGCCGTGGCCAAGACCTTCGGCAAGGCTTCCGGTGCCTGCCTGCTCAGCGCTATCGTGGTGCTTTCCATTATGATCCTGCCCAGCATCGTGTCCGTGTCGGTGACGGCGCTCAACGCCGTGCCGCCGGAGTATGAGCAGGGAAGTCTGGCGCTGGGCGCTACCGACACCGAAACATGGTTCAAGATCAGCATCCCGGCAGCCAAAAGCGGCATTGCCGCAGGCGTTGTGCTGGGCATCGGCCGCGCCATCGGCGAGGCCATGGCCGTGATGATGGTGGCGGGCAACAGCCCCAATATGCCGGACAGCCTGTTCCGCAGCGTCACCCTGCTGACCACCGCCATCGCCAAGGAAATGAGCTATGCCGGCGGCTTGCAACGGCAGGCACTGTTCAGCATCGCGCTGGTGCTGTTCGTGTTCATCATGCTCATCAACGTTGTGCTGAATGTGGTATTGAAGGGAGGAAACCGCGATGAATAACGGCTTTTCGCCCTCCCGCCGGGCATGGAACCGGGTGATGACCGTGCTGGTCTGGGCAAGCGCCGTGCTGGTGATGGTGCTGGTGGCCGGGATCATCGGCATGGTGCTGGTGCGGGGCATCCCCCACATCAGTTGGAAATTCCTTTCCACTACCGCCAGTGTGCTGAAAAAGACCGACGGCATCCTGCCCGCCATCCTCAACACCCTGTATGTCATTGTGCTGACATTACTCATCGTATTGCCGCTGGGCGTGGGCGCGGCGGTCTACCTGACCGAATACGCTTCCAACCGGCGGCTCATCGAGGTCACCGAGTTCACCAACGAAACGCTGGCCGGTATCCCCAGCATCATCTACGGCTTGGTGGGTATGCTGGTGTTCAGTCAGGCGCTGGGCTTCCAGACCTGTCTTTTGTCCGGCAGTCTGACGCTGGTGGTGATGAACCTGCCCACCATCATCCGCACCACACAGGAATCCCTCAAAACGGTGCCGCAGGGCTACCGCGAGGGTGCCATGGGTCTGGGTGCGGGCAAGTGGCACATCATCCGCACCATTGTGCTGCCTTGCAGCATTGACGGCATCGTCACCGGCTGCATTCTGGCGGTAGGACGCATCGTGGGCGAAAGCGCCGCGCTGCTGTTCACCGCCGGTGCGGCAGAGGTGATCGCCAAGAGTGTATTCAAAGCCTACACCTCCAACGGTGCCACCCTGTCGGTGCTGCTGTATCTGCGCGCCTTTGAGGACGGCGATTTCACCTCCGCATGGGGCATCGGCGCAGTGCTGCTGGTGCTGGTGCTGCTCATCAATCTGGCAGCACGTCTGGCGAAAACGAAACTGAAACAGAAGCAGTAAAAATAAAGAGGTACTCTATGGAAAACACGAATGTGCCGGTGATATCGGCAAAGGATCTGAACCTCTGGTACGGCGACTTCAAGGCGCTGAAGAGCATTTCGCTGGACGTGGGCGAGCGGGAGATCACCGCACTCATCGGCCCCTCCGGCTGCGGAAAGTCCACCTTTTTAAAGACCCTGAACCGCATGAACGACCTTGTGCCGGGCGTGCGTATCGAGGGTGATGTGCGGCTGAAGGGCGAGGATATCTTTGCCCGCGAGATGGAGCTGACCGATCTGCGCCGCCGTGTGGGCATGGTGTTCCAGAAGGCAAACCCCTTCCCCATGAGCATCTACGACAACATCACCTACGGCCCCAAGCTGCACGGCGTGCGCAATAAGGCCGAGCTGGACGAGCTGGTGGAAAGCTCGCTGCGGGGCGCAGCCCTGTGGGACGAGGTGAAGGATCGCCTGAAAAAGAGCGCCCTCGGCCTGTCCGGCGGGCAGCAGCAGCGTCTTTGCATCGCCCGGGCATTGGCGGTCAAGCCCGAGGTGCTGCTGATGGACGAGCCTACCAGCGCACTGGACCCCGGCTCTACCATGAAGGTGGAGGAGCTGATGAACGAGCTGAAAAAGAACTACACCGTGGTCATCGTCACCCACAATATGCAGCAGGCGGCCCGTATCAGCGACCGCACCGCCTTCTTCCTGCTGGGGGAGCTGGTGGAGGTTGGCCCCACGAACCAGATCTTCAGCACACCCCGGGACAAGCGCACCGAGGACTACATCTCCGGCCGGTTCGGTTAATGCAGGGAGGAACAAAGCAATGAGCATTCGCAAACAATACGACAGCGATCTGGAGTCTCTTAAGACCGCACTGGTGGAGATGGGGCAGAACGCCGCCGAGGCCGTGGAGAACGCGCTGGAAGCGCTGTGCACCGCCGACACCGCAGCCGCCCAGAAGATCGTGCAGGGGGATGACCGCATCAACAACATGGAGCGGGACATCGAGCACCGCTGCATGACCTTGCTGCTGCGCCAGCAGCCGGTGGCGGGCGACCTGCGCCACATTTCCACCGCCATGAAGGTGGTCACCGACATCGAGCGCATGGGCGACCACGCCTCGGATATCGCCGAGATCATCCCGCATCTTGTCACCGTGCGCAAGGAGGGCGACCCCGCCGTCAGTCAGGCTATTGCCATGGGACGCAAGGCCTACCAGATGATCTTAGACGCCATGGATGCCCTGACCGCCGAGGATGAGACCGCCGCCCGCCGCGTCATCGCCGCAGATGACGCCGTGGACTACGACTTCAACGCCATCAAGCACACACTGGCACAGGAGATCGCCGCCGCCCCCGCCAAGGTGGACGCCGCGCTGGATCTGCTGATGGTCATCAAGTATCTGGAGCGCATCGGCGACCACGCCGTGAACGTAGCCGAGTGGGTGCAGTTCGTGCGCACCGGGCGCTACAAGGACGAAAGTATGTTCTGATACTCACTCTGCCCTTTTGGGTGCGTGTTTTCCTTATTTTCTTCTGGAAAAGGCTGTCTGCCGTTTGGCGGGCAGCCTTTTTCTGTGGGAAAGCTCCCTCTACAACGAAAATTGACTAAAAAATTTTTATCTTTTCTGCAATGTTTGCGGCGGGTGATTCGTATTCAGGGTATAAGAGCCCGGAAGGGGCTCCGCAGTTATCGTGCGGCGGGGGGTGCGGCTTCCCCCCGTCCCCCGCCTGCCGCACCGTTACGGAGGACAGATACAATGATGGCAAAGCTTGAACGCTCCCCGCAGCAAGCCCGCATGGAGGCCGTGAGCCGCGATGCACTGGTGCAGGCGGCGCTGCAGGAGATCACCCAAAATTATCGTGAGGCCAGCCTTTCCAATGTGGCAAGGGCTTATGGTGTTTCGCTGGCGTATGTCAGCGAGTGCGTGCGCGCTCAGACCGGGCGCACCTACAAGGAGCTGCTGCAAAAGCACCGCATGGAGACCGCCGCGCGGCTGCTGCGCCGCAGCGATCTGAACATTCAGCAGATCATTGCACAGGTGGGCTACGAGAACACCAGCTACTTCTACCGCCTGTTCCACGAGCGCTACGGCCTGAGCCCACGGGAGTACCGGCTGGTGCGCAACGGCGCCGCTCCCCGCCGCCCCACCGCATGAAGCCCTCTTTTGTTTTGCTTCCCCCGACCGTCGTGCTGTTGCCCCGCGCACGGCGGTCTGTTTTTGCCGCGAAATGGAGAAAAATCTGGTACTTTATGGAATATTGTGTTATACTAAAATAAATGTACCCCGCGCGGCAGGGCGCGGGCAAGAGAGGATGAGTGGATATGTTTCGCGGAGCGGTAAGAGCAGATATGGCACGGATTTTGGATATCTATGCCCGTGCGCGGGAATTCATGGCGAAAAACGGCAACCCCACCCAGTGGGGGGACAATTACCCAAGCCCGGAGCTGCTGGAAGAGGATATCGACACCAACCGGCTGTTCGTGTACATGGTAAACGGCCAGATGCAGGCGGTGTTTGCCTTTGTCCTTGGCGAGGATCCCACTTACAAGGTCATTGAGGACGGACAGTGGCTCAACGACACTTTGCCCTACGGTACGCTGCACCGGCTGGCTTCGGCGGGCGAGAGCAAGGGCATCGGCAAGGCGGTGGTGGAGTGGTGTCTGGAGCACTGCGAGAGCCTGCGCGCCGACACCCACGCCGACAACAAGGTGATGCAGCACCTGCTGGAAAGCGAGGGCTTTACCCGCTGCGGCATCATCCATGTGGAGGACGGCACCCCGCGCATCGCCTACCAGCGGTTGTCCCTGACCCAGAGCCAGCTGGGGTGAGCGGAAAAACAGTTTGATTTGGGAGATCGGAAACACCTGCGGGCGTTTCCGATCTCCTTTTTCATAGATGGACCTGCCCTGCCGCGCCCTCTCCCGTGAAAATGCAATGCCGGAGCGTCCGCA